>Ga0310345_10001259_pt1 | contig 29165 bp, 26 predicted proteins | sample HC15DNA20500_MG_FD_204667 | JGI IMG/M metagenome (GOLD analysis project Ga0310345, IMG submission 204667) | Marine microbial communities from station ALOHA, North Pacific Subtropical Gyre - HC15-DNA-20-500_MG | ecosystem: Environmental > Aquatic > Marine > Oceanic | place: Pacific Ocean: North... | reverse complement strand
CTGTTCACTGTTCACTGTTCACTGTTCACTGTTCACTGTTCACTGTTCACTGTTCACTGTTCACTGTTCACTGTTCACTGTTCACTGTTCACTGTTCACTGTTCACTGTTCACTGTTCACTGTTCACTTCCCGCTCGCATCCAGAGAGTCTATTTTCCAGTTGCCGTCATACACCCAGTGGCTGTCGACTTGATAGCTATCGCCATTTTCCGGTAAGAGATTGCGCCCACCCCAGACGATGGCGGTGAAGCGGACCCGGGCGGTTTTACGGGAGACTGGATCCACTTCGATGCGGATGCCGGCCAGCGTGACCTGCCGTTTGGGGTAGCGGAAAAATGCCGCCATCAGGGTTCGCTGCAGCTCCTTGCGATTCATGGGGTGGCCGCGGCTGACGTTGGCGTTGTCGGTCAGGCGGTCCATGATGGTGCCGGTGTCGCCGTCTTCAATGGCCTGTTCCAATTCCTCGAGTGCGTGACGGATGGCCTCTTCCGGCGGTGACTGGCTACAACCGGCAATCATCAGTTGCAGCACCAAAAGCAGCAGGTATGCTGGAATTTTTCTGACTGGCAGTCCTGTGCCCATGGCGTTGTTCCCCCCTATTGAATGTTATCGGCAAGGCCATTTGTCCGTTGGCCAAGGTCACCAGTTGTACCTTGAAGAGAGCGGTAATCGTGATGGCGTACCGGTCGTGGTGCTACATGGCGGTCCCGGTGGAGGCAGCTCTCCTGTGCTGCGGCGCTTCTTCGATCCGCAGCGGTTTCGCATCATTGTGTTTGATCAGCGTGGCGCAGGGCAAAGCCGACCGCTTGCCAGCACCCAAGACAATACCACAGCAGATCTGGTCACAGACCTGGAATCTATCCGGGCGCATCTGGGGCTGGATCAGTGGATGGTGTTTGGTGGTTCATGGGGCGCCACGTTGGCGCTGGCGTATCTGGCGGAACATCCCCGGCGTGTCTCCGGCATGGTCTTGCGTGGTGTGTTTCTCTGCCGGCAACAGGACAGGGACTGGCTGTACACAGAGGGCGGTGCCGCCCGGCTCTTTCCTCAGGCCTGGCAGCGATTGTTGGCGGAGGCCCCGGAAGGAGAGGGTGGCCTTCTTGAGAGATATCGTCGTGGGCTCGAGACTCCCCAGGCGCGACACTATGCTCGTGCCTGGTGTAACTGGGAGGCGACGCTGGCGTTGATGCCCACCCTGGCGGACGGGGTTGGCAGTGATGATGAGCTATGTATGGCAACGCAGGAAATCCACTATTTCCTGCATCAGGGGTTCTTGCCGTCTCCCCTGCTTGAGCGGTGTGCGGGTAGCCAGGTTCCCACGGAAATCATTCAGGGGGATCGGGATTTTGTATGCCCGGCAGATCAGGCCATGGCGTTACACAAGGTGCTCCCCAACAGCGTGCTTCACTGGGTCGAGGGCGGTTCTCACTCGTCGTCGCACCCCGCGATTGCCGAAGCGCTTGTTCAGGCGGTACGGCGGATGGAAACAAGGATAAGCGTGTGAAGGTATTGATGCAGCGGGTGCGGTCCGCCAGCGTGCAGGTGGGTGGGCAGACGGTAGGGGCGATTGGCCATGGCCTGCTGTTGCTGGTCGGGATTGAGAAGCATGACGATGAAGCGCTGGTGGCAAAAATGGCGCAGAGAGTGGTTGGCTATCGGGTGTTTTCCGATGACGACGGAAAAATGAACCTGGACCTGCGCGATGTGCAGGGCAGCGTGCTGGCGGTATCACAGTTCACCTTGGCCGCTGATACCCGCAAGGGGCGGCGCCCCAGCTTTAGTGGTGCCGCTGCACCGGATGATGGACGCAGGCTCTATGAGCACAGTGTGATCTGTCTGCGAGAACTCGGGGTGCCGGTGGAAACCGGGGTTTTTGCCGCCGACATGCAGGTTTCACTGGTCAATGATGGGCCAGTGACCTTTATGCTCGAGTTGTGATGAATTCGGAATATGCTTATTGCAAAGCCGTTGCCCTTGTTTATGATGAGTTGAGTTGCCTTGTTAAAGGGGTGACGGGGAGAGCACCGCGAAGGGCTCATTGGCTGTTTGCGGACTGCAGCGGTTGCTTGGCTGCATCCCCAGGGATGATTGATAAAAACTTGGAGGAATTCAGGATGAAAAAGACTCTTATTGCTGCCGCCATGTTGGGCGCATCAACTTCTGCCATGGCTGTTGCACCGGGTGGCCCGGGTTGTGGCTGGGGCAACATGCTGTTCGAAGGCCAGTCTGGTATGCCCATGCACCTGCTGGCGACTCTGGTCAACGGCACCACCGGTAACGCTACCTTTGGTATGACCACCGGCACCAACGGTTGTGACACTAGCGGCGCCCTGACCTACAGCGGCCAGAGCCTGTTGGGCATGACTGGTGTGATGGAAGAAGTTGCACAGGATATGGCTACTGGCGAAGGCGAAGCGCTGACCGCACTGTCTGTATCCATGGGCATTGAAGCGTCCGACCGTGCGCATTTCAACACGGTAATGCACGAAAACTTCGCTGCCATCTTCCCGCATCAGGACGTGACCGCCAAGCAGGTCATGGCCAGCATTAATGATGTGATGAAGAAAGATCAGAATCTGTCCAAGTACACTGTATAAGTACCCGGACGGGTGATCACAGGCCCCGCCCATGGCGGGGCTTTTGTTTTATTGGGGAACGTGATTTCGTTTGACCCGCCTGATGGATTTTCCCATGCGCACTGGATTGCTGTGTGTGCTGCTGTGCTGGGCAGCAGTTTCTGTGGCGGTCACGCCACCCCGACCTGATGTTTCCATGGATGCCCTGGCGGCCAGTGACCGCTGGCAAGCGCTGTTGCATATCAATCCGGGGGCAACGCTACGCGACCGTCACCGCAGCTATGTGGATGATGATAACTTCTTCCTGTCGGAAACGGGCAAGGAGGATCCGCTTGCCGAGCTGCTGGCGACCCATGAGGCATTGCAGTTGCCCGGCGCGCAAGCTCGTTGCCGCTTTCCGGCCCGGTACCGTTTTCTGGCGCAGTCGCTGGGTTGGGAGCAGGCTGGCGCGTTTGATCATTGCGCGCAGTACCGTGAATGGCGGGCAGCGGTTACCGCTAGCCGAGCGGTATTGGTCTTTCCTGCCGCTTACCTGAATAGCCCCTCTTCCATGTTTGGTCATACGCTGCTGAGGCTGGACCAGGGCGAGGACTCGGCCGTCTGGTTATCCTGGGCGGTAAATTTTGGTGCCGTGTCCACGGCCCAGGACAATTCATTCTTCTATATTTATCGTGGGCTCGCCGGAGGGTATCCCGGGCGTTTTGCGCTGGTGCCCTATGTCCAGAAGATCCAGGAATACTCTCACATGGAAAACCGCGATATGTGGGAATACACCCTGGACCTGGACCAGCAGGAGCTCGACTGGTTGATTGAGCACCTTTGGGAGCTCAAGGACATCAATTTCGACTATTACTTTTTCGACGAGAATTGTTCGTTCCGGTTGCTGGAGTTAGTTGAGGTGGCCCGCCCTGGCTCGCAATTGCTCACGGAGCTGCGCTTTGCCGAAGTGCCGGTCAATACAGTGCGGGCACTGGATGAACGCGGCATCATCAGTGAGCGCCACTACCGGCCGTCCAAGGCGGTAGAACTCAATAATTTGCGTGAGCAACTCAATGGTAATCAGCAGGCCCTGGCGCGACGACTCGCAGATGATCCGTCGTTGCTGACCAGTGACGCCTTTATGGCCGAGTCGGCATCGGACCGGGCGATCATGGCGTCGGTGGCTTACCGCTATTTGCGACTCAAATACCGAAAGGAAGAGCGTACCGATGCGGTGGCCAAGGACTCCTTTGCATTGCTCACGGCCATGAACCAGCTGCCGCCGGTAGCCGTGCCGGAGACCCTCGATCCGGAGCCGCCAGAAAAGGGCCATGGCACCCAGATGCTGGCGATCAGCGGCGGCCAGCGTGAAGGGAATCAGGATTTTGGCGAGCTCAGTTATCGCCTGACCTACCATGACTTGCTGGATAATCCTTATGGGTTTTTGCGTGGAGCAGAAATCGAAGGGTTGGATCTCACATTACGCAGTACGGAATCGGGGGATGCCAAGCTGGAAGACCTGCAAGTGGTGAGTATTCGTTCGCTGGCCCCACGGAATCGGTTCATCCAGCCATTGAGCTGGTACGTGGACGGCGGTCTGGAGCGCGCCTGGGCGGGACGCAGGCGGTTGGTGCGTTATCTGCAAGGGGGGGCAGGAGGAAGCTGGCAGTGGGGGAATTGGCAGCCGTATCTGTTAACCAGCCTGCGGATGGAGAATAATAGCGAGTTCGACACCTTTGTGACCCCGGGGGCCGGGCTGGATGCAGGCATCCTGTATCGGCGGGGACGCTGGCAATGGCAGGCGGGCAGTGTCGGGCATTATTTCACCAACGATTTCTATCGCTATACCTCGCAACTGGCCGTGCAATGGGCGGTGACCCGTCAGCACGGTGTGCGTGCCTCTCTTGAACGTGAAGGCTGGCGAGGGGATGGCGATAACGAGTTTAAACTGCAATGGCGATGGTACTTCGACTGATAGCGCTGGGCTGGCTGCTTACCCTGATGGCAGGCTGCTCCAAACTGTATTTCTACCCCATGAAGCCCTGGGTGCAGAACCCGGAAAATCAGGGCCTGGCCTATGAGGATATTGTGCTGTTGCACCCTCGTGGCATGCGTATTCATGGTTGGTGGTTGCCTGCCCAGGAGGCTGCCGGTGTGAAGGGGACCGTCTATTTTCTGCACGGTAATGCCCAGAATATTTCGACTCACCTGGCCAATGTGCAGTGGTTGCCGGCACGGGGCTATAACGTCTTTCTGATTGACTACCGGGGCTACGGCCTCTCTGAAGGTAAACCAAGACTGCCAGAGGTCTACGACGACGTGCAGCTGGGGCTGGACTGGTTGCGGAGCGTGCACGACGACGCGGGGCCCTTGATTGTTTTCGGGCAAAGCCTGGGGGGCGCCATGGCGGCAACGGTGCTGGGTGAAGAGGAAAATGCCGGTGCGGCGGACTGTGTGGTGCTGGAGGCCGCGTTTGCCAGTTACCGGGATATCACTGATGACGTGATGAAGAAAAGCTGGCTGTTATGGCCGTTGCGCTGGATGGTGGTGCCCGGTATGCCTGCGCGTGAGCAGGATCCGGAGAACCGGATTGCCGGCATCGCGCCAACCCCGTTGCTGATACTGCATAGTGACGAGGATGAAGTAGTCCCCTATAGCCATGGAGAGCGGTTGTATGCCGCCGCTCAGGCGCCCAAGACCTTCCAGCCTCTGCGTGGTGGCCACACCCAGAGTACCCGGGATCCGGACGTGCAGGACAGGCTGGTGGATTTCATGGAAAGCTCTGGGTGTTCAACCCAGGCGCCAGAACCGGTCAGCGACAAGCCTGCCCCACCGCCAATCCAGGGGCCAATCGTGCCCCCGCCGTCCCCGGACACCGGGAACGGGGCTTATCGGTTCTAACAGGCTGTTGAAAAGCCCCTTGCTGAAGGGGCGAGGCGTCTTGGCGACAGCGACAGGGGCGCAAGGAGGATGAGGGGCTTCTTGCGCCCGCCGCAAGCTGTTACTGATTCAGGCGGGTCTCAATCAGCTGATCAACGACGCCTGGGTCTGCCAGGGTGGAGGTATCCCCCAGGCTGTCCAGTTCGTCGGCGGCAATCTTGCGCAGAATGCGTCGCATGATTTTGCCTGAGCGGGTTTTGGGCAGGCCCGGTGCAAAGTGGATCAGGTCCGGTTTGGCGATGGGGCCGATTTCCTGAGTGACCAGATCACGCAGCGCCTGTACCAGCTCATCACTGCCTTCCTTGCCGGCCATCAGCGAGACATAGGCATAGATGCCCTGGCCCTTCACGTCGTGCTGGTAGCCCACCACGGCGGCTTCAGAAATGCTCGGGTGCAGCACCAGTGCCGACTCGATTTCCGCTGTGCCCAGACGGTGGCCGGAGACGTTCAGGACGTCGTCCACCCGGCCGGTAATCCAGTAGTAACCATCCTCGTCACGGCGGGCGCCGTCGCCAGTAAAGTAATAGCCTTTGTAGGCGCTGAAATAGGTATCGATCATGCGCTGGTGATCGCCGTAAACCGTGCGGATCTGGCTTGGCCAGCTGGAGCGAATGGCCAGATTGCCGGAGGTGGCTCCCTCCAGCTCGTTGCCGTCGGGATCCATCAGCACCGGTTCAATGCCGAACATGGGCAAGGTGGCAGAGCCTGCTTTCAGGTCCACAGCGCCGGGCAACGGGGCGATCATGATGGCACCGGTTTCGGTTTGCCACCAGGTGTCGACGATCGGGCAGCGCGATTCCCCCACGACCTTGTAGTACCACTCCCAGGCCTCGGGGTTGATGGGTTCACCTACGGTACCGAGCAGTTTCAGGCTGGCGCGGGAGGTTTGTGTTACCGGTGTATCGCCCAGCCCCATGAGGGCGCGAATGGCGGTGGGGGCGGTGTAGAAGATGTTGACCTTGTGCTTGTCCACCACCTGCCAGCAACGTGAGGCATCCGGGTAGGTGGGTACCCCTTCGAACATGACGGTGGTGGCGCCGTTGGCCAGCGGGCCATAGACGATATAGCTGTGGCCGGTAATCCAGCCCACATCGGCGGTGCACCAGTAGATGTCACCTTCCTTGTAATCGAAGACGTACTTGTGAGTCAGGGCCGAATTAAGCAGGTAGCCGGCAGAGGTATGCAGCACACCTTTGGGTTTGCCGGTGGAGCCGGAGGTGTACAGGGTGAACAGTGGATCTTCTGCAGCGACCCATTCCGGTTCGCACTCTGCCGAAGCATCGCCGATGGCATCGTGGTACCAGACATCGCGAGTCTCCTGCCAGGCCACATCGCCGCCAGTGCGTTTCACGGTCACACAGGTGTGGACGCTGTCGATACCGTCCATGGCCTTGTCCGCATTGACCTTGAGGGGCACGATCTTGCCGCCGCGAACGCCTTCATCGGCGGTGATGACGGCGCAGGCGCCTGCATCAATGATGCGATCTTTCAGCGCTTCGGGAGAGAAGCCGCCAAACACAACTGAGTGGATGGCGCCGATACGGGCGCAGGCCAGCATGGCATAGGCGGCTTCGGGGATCATGGGCATGTAGATTACGACCCGGTCGCCTTTTTTGACGCCACGCTGTTTGAGGACATTGCCGAACTTGCTGACTTCCTCGAACAGCTGCTGATAGGTGATGTGCTTGTCCTGATCGGGCTCGTCGCCCTCCCAGATGATCGCGGTCTGGTTGGCCCGCTCGGGCAAATGACGGTCGACGCAGTTATAGCAGACATTCAGGGTCGCGCCCTGAAACCAGGCCGCGCGGCCCTCAGTGAAGTCCCAGTCACTGACCTTGTCCCAGGGGGTTTTCCAGTCCAGAAACTGATTGGCCCGGTCTGCCCAGAAGGTCTCCGGGTCTTTGATGGACTGTTGGTACCAGGCATCATATTGCTCGCGGGTCATCAGGGTCTGGGCTTTGAAATCGTCTGGAACAGGGTGAACGATGGGCTTGGACATCAGGGCCTCCTTGGAATACTGCCTGTAGAGAGCCGCGTACGCCGCTCTCCGTTTTTCCTTCATTATTGTGGCTCGTTCCGCCTACGGGTATTCCACCATGGTCGTAGGGGGAATCGGCGTGCCCCAAGAGTAAACAATGCGTAGAGGAATGGCCAAGTAGAAGAGCCGCGAATAGTGATTAGTTAACAGTGAATAGCTGCGCGGTTTATTAGGGGGAGTGCGCTGTGATTTTGGTGGACGCGAATCAGAGCTGGGGGAAGCCGCTTTGGGAGCCTGTTGCCGCGTAAAGGCATAAAAAAACGCCGGCATGAGCCGGCGTTTCAGAATCCTTGCAGTAACGGATCGGGTATCAGGCAACCTGTACCGGGATCGCGTTGCTGGTGCCCTTAACTGCGTTGCCTTCATCCATGTAAATAAGGCTGGGCTTGAAGTTGACCAGTTCGGCGCTGGAGTAGCTGGCATAGGCGCAGATGATCACACGGTCGCCGGGCTGGGCCTTGTGGGCGGCAGCACCATTTACCGAAATGATCTTGGAACCGGCTTCGCCACGGATCGCGTAAGTTTCAAAACGCTCGCCGTTGTCGATGTTATAAATCTGGATCTGTTCGTACTCCAGGATACCAGCCATGTCCATCAGATCACCATCGATGGCGCAGGAGCCTTCGTACTCGAGTTCCGCGTGGGTGACACGAGCCTGATGGAGTTTTGCTTTCAGCATGGTGCACTGCATGTTGGTTACCTCTCACACTACCTGAAGCCTGCGGTATACGTTGTTTCTACCAAGCAGGCGCTTCAAGGGGCCCGAAGTATGCACGAATCACTGGTTGTCTACAACGGCCAGTGAGACATTGTCTATCAATCGCGTTTGCCCCAGTTTGGCGGCTACGGCAATCACCAGATCGGTGTCGTTTTCGGCCGCGGGAGCGAGGCTTCGGGCGCTGGAAATGGTCAGGTAATCCACCGCAAATCCGGCCTCGTTCAAGGCATCTGAAAAGCGCGCCTCCAGGCTCCGGTAGTCGCGCTCGCCGCCCTCGATGGCCTGCTGGATCTGTTGCAGGTTGGCGTAGAGCTGAGGGGCAAGTTTGCGCTCACTTTCGCTGAGAAAGCCGTTGCGCGAGCTGCGCGCCAGGCCGTCTTCTTCGCGGCTGGTCGGCGCCCCCACAATTTTGACCGGAAACAGCAGCTCTTCGGTCATGCGGCGCAGGATGGCCAGCTGCTGAAAATCCTTTTCCCCGAAGACGGCGACATCCGGCTGAACGATATTGAACAGCCGGGACACGACTGTCGTTACGCCGCGAAAATGCCCTTCACGACTGGCGCCACACAGGTAGTCACCCAGGCCGTCTACGTCTACCCAGGTCTGGTTCTGGCCCAGCGGATACATTTCGTCGACGGAGGGGGCAAACAGCAAATCGGCTCCGGCATCGACCAGTGCGGCTGCATCGGCATCCAGCGTGCGCGGGTAGCGGTCGAAGTCTTCGTTAGGGCCGAACTGGGTCGGATTGACGAAGATCGAGACCACGACCACATCGCAGCGGGCCCGTGCTTCGCGCACCAGGCTGATGTGGCCATCATGGAGGTTGCCCATGGTGGGCACGAAGCCGACGGTGTGTCCCTTGCGGTGCCAGCCACGAACGTACTCACGAACCTGAGCGACAGAGTGAACAGTTTGCATCAGAAGCCCTCAGCAGTATGTTGGCGACAGCCGCCATGCCATTTGACGTGATGGGGATGGTGCGCCGGGCCCGGGATGTCGGACCCGGTCATGATTAGAAACAGTGCTCGTCGGCCGGGAAGCTGACGTCCTTGACGGCCTTGTCATAGGCGGCAAAGGCGCCACGGATATCGCCAGCCTCGGCCATGAAGTTTTTCACAAAGCGGGCGGGTTTGCCGGGGCTGATGCCGAGCATATCGTGCATGACCAATACCTGGCCGTCGCATTCAGGCGCGGCGCCAATACCAATCACCGGTATGGCCACTTCCGCAGTGATGCGCGCGCTCAGCTCACGGGGGACGCATTCCAGCAGCAGCATGGCGGCGCCGGCTTGCTCCAGGGTGCGCGCCGCCTCCAGCATGTCCAGCGCGCTGGCGTCGTCCTTGCCCTGTACCCGGTAACCGCCCAGAGCATTCACTGCCTGCGGTGTCAGGCCCATGTGGGCGCAAACAGGGATGCCATTGCGGTTGAGAATGTCAATGCTGTCGGCCAGCCAGGCGCTGCCTTCCAGCTTGACCATGTTGGCGCCCGCCTGCATCAGGGCGGTGGAGGCTTCAAGGGCCCGTTCTACGGTGGCGGCGCCCATAAAGGGAACATCGGCAATAATCAGGCTGCCGCGATTGCCTCTGGCAACGCACTCGGTGTGGTAGGCCATTTGTTCCAGTGTCACCGGCACGGTGCTGGTTTGCCCCTGGATCACATTGCCCAGGGAGTCGCCCACCAGAATGGCGTCTACACCGGCTTCGGAAACCAGCTGGGCGAAACAGGCGTCGTAAGCGGTGAGAACGGAGAATTTTTCACCGTCCTGCTTGCGTTTCTGCAGGGTACGAATGGTCACGGACATGGGAAACCTCCCAGGGAAATTCAGGGGCGAGCTGCAAGCTTCAAGCTGCAAGCTACAACACGGTCTAGTCTGTCAGGTTTTGGGGCGCAGGGGCCCGCGTACAGACTTGATCGCGGCTTCCTGGGCTTAAGAGCAAACAGAAGCCTGTCGCGTTGTAGCTTGCAGCTTGTGGCGTGTAGCCCGTTTTCAGTCGACCAGCGGCCGGGGGTTAAAATAGTGGCGCCCGGAACGGATGTCCAGCAGCTCGCTGACCAGTTGCTGATAATCCCGGTCGTGACTGACCAGATCAATCTCGGCGGCGTTGACAATCAGCAGTGGCGCGCGGTCATAGAAGTGGAAAAACTCGGTGTAGGCATTGCTCAGGCGGTCCAGATAGTCCCCCTGGATCCGCTGCTCGAAGTCATTGCCACGGCGGGTGATGCGTTGGCGTAGCACCGGGGATGGTGCCTGCAGGTAGATCACCAGATCCGGTTGCGGGGCATCGACGGTGAGATGGTCATCCACGTTCCGGTATAACTCGAACTCGTCCTCGTCCAGGGTGACCTGGGCAAACAGGCGGTTTTTGTCGATCAGGAAATCCGCGATGCGGGGTCCGGCAAACAGGTCCTGCTGCTGGATCTGGCGTAGCTGGTCGGCGCGCTGAAACAGGAAGAACAGTTCCGTCTGCAAGGCGTAGCGGGCCGGATCCTGATAAAAGCGGGTCAGGAAGGGGTTTTCTTCCGCCTGCTCGAGAAGAAGGTCATAACCGAAGGTCATGGCAAGCCGTTTGGCCAGACTGGTCTTGCCCGCGCCAATGGGGCCTTCCACGGCGATAAAGCGTGGCAGGCTGCCCACACGGCGGCGCTGTTCGATCCGTTCGTTCAGGGTTGTCTCATTCAATGAGTGCATCTCTGTCCAGTTCTGACATCGGGGTCACGGCCTGCTCGGCCACCTCTTCCAGAAAACTACTCAGTGCGGTGCCGTCCGGCAAGAGGGCGCCGGGGGCAATCTCCAGTAGTGGCTGCAGTACAAAGGCCCGACAAGTCATCTGTGGGTGGGGAACGTGCAGGTCAGGGGCGTCGATGTGCTGGCTGTCCAATAACAGGATATCCAGATCCAGCGTGCGCTCGCCCCAGTGCCGAAGCCGTTGGCGGCCTGCGGCGAGCTCCAGGGCCTGGAGGGTGTGAAGTAGCTGGTGGGGCGTGCCGTTGACCTGTAACCGGGCGACGGCATTAACGTAATCAGGTTGGTCCTGAGGACCAATCGGGGCGCTGCGATAGAGCCGGGAGTGGCTGAGCAGATCGATGCCGGGCAGCCGCTGCAGAGCATGCAGGGCGCTGATCAGCCGCTGTGCCGGCTGATCCAGATTGCTGCCAAGTCCGATAAATGCCTGCATGAAACCTGCCTGAAAGGGATTTTAACCTTCTGCCTTGGGCTTGCGAGGACGGCGACGTCGACGACGCTTGCCAGTGCCTCCCTGATTGCCCAGCTGGGTGATCATGTCGCGACGGCCGGTTTCGTCTTCTTCCTGGTAACGGGTCCACCAGTCGCCCAGACCCGGGTTTATCTCCCCTGCCTGCTCACGTAGCAGCAGGAAATCGTAGGCGGCCCGGAAGCGGGGATGCTCCATCAGGGCGTCGGCCCGGCGGCCTGCGCGTTTGTCCAGGCGGAATTGCAGCTCCCACATTTCCCGCATTACGGTGGAGAAACGGCGCGGGATGGCGGTGTGCTGAATCTGCTGATTGAGCGCACGGGTAGCGGCCTTGTGCAGGGCTTGTGCCGGCGGCAGACCGCTGGACAGGTAGCCTCCCAGGCGCTGCTGGATGACGGGCCACAGCAATACGGCATAGATAAAGGCCGGAGTGACGGGCTTGTCCGCTTCCAGGCGGCGATCGGTATTGTCCATGGCCGCGAGCAGCATGGTTTCCCAGATCTGGCCTTGCTCCCCTTCGAGGGCCTGTTGGGTTTCCGGGAACAGGAAGCGGAACAGGTTGAGCTGTTGCAGCTGCTCATAGGAGGCGCGGGCATGGCCGCTGAGGAATAGCTTGAGCACTTCATCAAACAGCCGGGCAGCCGGAACCTGCAGCAACAGCTCGGCGAGCTCGGGAATCGGATCGGCCGTGGCCGGATCGATATGGAAGTCCAACTTGGCGGCAAAGCGTGCGGCGCGCAGCATACGGACCGGGTCCTCCCGGTAACGGGTCTGGGCATCGCCGATCAGGTGAATCACCTGATCGTTGATATCCTGCATGCTGCCGGTGAAGTCGTGCAGGCTGAAATCAGCAATGTTGTAGTACAGGGCGTTGATGGTGAAATCCCTGCGTAGGGCATCTTCCTCAATGCTGCCCCAGGTATTGTCACGCAGTACCAGCCCGGTTTCTTCATGGGCGTGATGCTGTTGTTTGTCCGGGTTGTCGTCAGTGTTCATGGCCCGGAAGGTAGAAACCTCAATGACCTCTCGGCCAAAACGGACATGCACAATCTGAAAGCGGCGGCCAATGATCCGGCTGCGCTTGAACAGGCGATTGACCTGTTCTGGTGTGGCATCGGTAGCCACGTCGAAATCCTTGGGCTCGCGGCCGCTAAGGATGTCACGCAGGCAGCCGCCGACCAGAAATGCCTCGAAACCGGCCTTGTGCAGGCCGTACAGCACGTTGAGTGCGGCGCGTGAGAGCTGCTGCCGGGAGATAGGATGCTGGTCGCGGGGAATGATCTGCACAGAAGGCATAAATTCTTCTTGCGGCGAGGAACTTCCCCGTCGTCGTTGCGTCACAATGAACAGAGCGATCAGGGCAACAGCGAGGATCGCGATGACAGTCGCCACAACGGGCGTGCTGGTTAGCTGAGAGAGCATTAGGTGGCGTGTGACTCGTTAAAAGCTGTGAAGCGGCGATGGTAGCACTTTTTATCGCCAAGTGAGACGTTCCTGGCGTATACTCGGGAATGGCCCTGCGCCACAAAGTAAAAAGGAGCCACAACCGAAGTTGTGACTCCCATATTTTGCGCTGATTCTGTTGTTATTATTGTTTGTGTTGTTTTCTGCCTTGTCGCTGCAATCATCAGTTGCAGCAGCACTGCATTGGCTCGTGAAATTATTCTTCTTCTTTCTTGTTGTTATTGTTGAGCCGTTTACGCCGTTGTTTTTGTTGTTTGCTGGCGTGGGATTCATAGTGCCCGTACCCCCCTGGCAATGCAACAAACCAAAAATCATAATAAAAACAATGACTTGCAATTCTTTCTCAGAAACCCCCTTAAAAACCCCCTCACCAAGGTAACGAAGTTGTTACTTTCCTGAGTAGTGCGGTAACACTTGCTACTCAAATGAGGTAACAGGTCACGTTTTCGCCGTTTCAGCGCAGGCCAGCAAGAAAAATTCTGTTTGGCAGTAGAGACCGGCGGTGTGGAATCTCCGGTCAATGGCGTACTGCCAGGTGGACGGTCCCAGAGGATGGCTTAACGGCGGCTGCCGGCCTTTTTTCTAGGAATTCCAAGGCGTTGGCGGCGTTCCCACAGGCTTTTTCGGCTAATGCCGAGTTTCTGGGCTAGCTCGGTTTCCGTCATGCTGTCCTGGTTTTCCATGACAAAGCGGGTGAAATAATCCTCCAGTGACAGGTCTTCACTGGGGTCCAGACTGGCGCGGCTGACCCGTTGCGGGGTGCGGTTGGGGTTCAGGCCCAGTTGCGCCGGCCCGATACCGTCCTCTTCGCAGAGGATGATGGCCCGCTCGATGACATTCTCCAGCTCGCGCACATTCCCCGGCCAGCTATAACTGTGCATGGCCTGGCGTGCGGCGTCGGTAAAGACGAGGTCGTGGCGGTTCAGTTTCTCGCATCCACGTGAGAGCAGTGCATCGGCAAGCGTATCGATATCGTCCTGGCGTTCGCGCAGCGGGGGCAGGGTAAGCTCCATGACGTTCAGGCGGTAATAGAGATCCTGGCGGAAATGGCCATCGGCCACCCGGCTTGGCAGGTCCAGCTGGCTGCTGACCAGGATACGCACATCGACCTTGCGTGGGGCGAGAGAGCCCTGACGATGAATTTCGTGATGAGTTAGCAGGGTTAGGAGGCGGCTTTGTGCATCGCTGGTGAGTTCGCCGATTTCATCCAGAAAAAGGGTGCCCCCATCTGCCTCTTCGATGCGCCCGGCGGTGTCTTCATCGCCGAACAGCTCGGTGAGTTGCAGGGTCTTGGGCAGGGCGGCACATTGCACTGACACCAAGGGGCCGTTGGCGCGCTCGCTCTGCTCATGCAGCGCTCGAGCGGTCAGCTCCTTGCCGGTGCCGGCTTCCCCCATGATCAGCACAGGTGTGTTGGTGGGACCGACACGGCTGATGCGGTGTTTCAGCTCTTCCATGGCCTCACTGCTGCCGACCATGTTGTTGACCGGGTAGCTGCGCTCCAGATCCCGGCGCAGGGCACGGTTGCCGCGGTTGAGTCGGCCTTCTTTTAATACCCTGTCCACGGCAATCAGCATTTCGTCGTGATCAAAGGGCTTGGGAATGTAGTCCACCGCTCCCTGGCGCATGGCATCCACAGCAGATCGCAGACTGGCATAGCTGGTCATGATCAGTACCGGGGTGCTGCCTGCGATCTCGATCAGGGTTGTGCCCGGTTCGCCCGGCAGGCGCAGGTCGCTGATAATGAGGTCAAACTGATTCAGATTATTGTCGCGCGCTTGCTCGACGGAGTCGGCTTCAGTGACGGAATGGTCGTGGCGTTCGAGCAGTTTACGCAATGCACCGCGAATCACTGGCTCGTCTTCAACAATAAGAATGTGACTCATGTTCTCGCTGTATCCTGTACTGACCTGGCGTCAGGAAAACTGTTGCAGCTCAACCCTACAGGGAAGCGGCGTGAATCGGTAGCCGGATAATGAAGCGGGTACCACCGGCATCACAGATCGGGCTTTCCACACTGATGCTGCCAAAGTGCTCTTCGATAATACTGTAAACCAGCGCCAACCCAAGCCCGGTGCCTCGCCCTGGTGCTTTACTGGTGGCGAAGGGTTCGAAAAGCGTGTCGTGCATCCCCTCAGGGATGCCGTGCCCCTGATCTTCCACGCGCACTTCCAGATAGGCTTCGGTCTCTTCGCAATAAATGCGAATGGCCTGTTCCGCTGTACAGGCATCGGCGGCATTGCCGAGCAAGTTGATGAATACCTGGAGCAGGCGTTGAGGGTCGCCGTGGGCCCAGCCGTCGTTGGCACAGTGATTTTCGAATTGCTGCAGGCGATGGTCCGGATCGAGAAGCAATAAGGAAATCGCTTCATCCACGGTGTCGCGAACATTGACCGGGACATGATGGGCGCTTTGCTTGATGCCGCCGGAATGACTGAAGGTCACCAGCGATTCCACAATACGGGTAATGCGCCGGGTCTGTTCGAGAATTTGCTGGCTGGTTTCCAGTTGCTCTTCGGCATCGCTTTCGCTGTCCAGGTTTTGCGCCAGGCAGGCAATAGCGGTGACCGGGTTGCCAATTTCATGGGCAACCCCGGCGGCCAGACGACCGATGGAAGCCAGCCGTTCATTGTGGGCAAGGTGTGCTTCCATGTGGCGCAGTTCGGTGATGTCCTCAATGACCAGTACCTGGCCACCGGCTTGTTCGGCGGTGCCGATGCCCATCACTGACGACTTGTGCAGGCTTAGCCAGCGGGTCTGGCCCTGCACTTCCAGAGACAATTGTGGCTGGTGTGGGTTGTCGTCACGACTGAAACGGGTAAAGAACTCGCCCCAAGGGTCGACCAGATCCGAAAGCCGGGACCCGATGGTATCGGCGGCGCTGATGTTGGTGAGCGCTTCCATCGCCTGGTTCCAGCCAATGATCTCATCATCGGCCCCCAGCGAGATCACCCCCATGGGCAGTTCCAGCAGGGTTTGCCGGTGGAAGCGGCGCAGGCCGTCGAGTTCGGCGGCCAGCCCGGACAACCGGTCGCGATATTGTTCCAGACGGGATTCGATGAACTGGATGTCCTCGCTGGAGCTTTGTTCTTCTTCGGGCAGGTAGGGGAGATGATCATCCATTAACTGATGCGAAACAGAGGGGCCGAGCAGGCCTGACAGATTGGTCTCCAGCTGGTCGCGAAGCCGGCGCAGGGCGTACGGGCGTGTTTCGGTGCGGGGAAGGCGCAGGTCGCGCAAGGCCATTTCCACTTCGCGGGTGGCGGTTATTGGTCCCAGCGGTTGGCTCAGGGCATCAATGAAATCATCGACACTTTTCGCTTCCAGCTCCCAGCGATAGGGGCGGCGCAGGCTGTCCACGGCGCAGGCTTCCGCTGCGTTTTTTTCCGCCCGGGACATGGGAGTGACGATAGAGACAATGGCGAATACCAGGGCATTGGCCGAGACCGAGGCTATGGCCACGTGGTGCCACTGGTCCGGCCCGGTGTGAAAACGCATTCCCAGCAATTCCATCAGCTGGGGGAGTTGCCAGCTCGGGTAGGTGATCGGCAGCAGTAGCAATAGCAGCCAGCAGAGAAAGCCGACGGTGAGACCGGCAAACAGGCCGTTGCGGTTGCCGCTGGGCCAGAACAACGCACCAATCAGTCCGGGGACGAACTGCAGGGTTGCCACGAATGACAATACGCCCAGCTCCACCAGGGTATGGCCGGCACCCGTAAAGCGGTAGAACAGATAGGCCAGTGCCAGAATCGCGGCGATCAGAATGCGCCGTGTCCATAGCAGGTTGCGATACAGGTTCTGACCCTGATGCAGCGGGCTGGCCGGCAACACCAGATGATTGAGGCACATGCCTGACAGCGCCAGCGTGGCTACGATCAGCATGCCGCTGGCGCCAGCCAGGCCGGCCAGGTAGCCCAGCACAGCCCCGTGCCCGCCGGTCACCAGGCCAATGCCCAGCGCATAGTAATCGGGCGAAGTGGGGGCGTTGCTGGCGGCGGCAGCCCACAGAATCACGGGAACACACAGGGCCATGACCAGAAACATCAGTGGCAGCGCCCAGCTGGCAGTAATCAGTGCCCGTGGATTCAGGTTCTCAGTGAAGGCCATGTAGAACATATGTGGCAGTACCACGGCGGAAACAAAAAACGCCATGATCATGGAATGCCAGGTGCCATCCTGTAGTGGGTAATACAGTCGCGACAGCATCTCAGGGTGATCGTCCAGCCACTGACCCAAACTTTCCGGGCCGTCGAAAACACCGTACAAACCGAGCAGTGCCACCGCGCCGAAGGCCACCAGCTTGATCAGCGATTCTGTGGCAATGGCTACCACCAGCCCTTCGTGTTTTTCCCGGGCGGTGGCGTGGCGGGCGCCAAACAGGATGGCGAAGATCACCATCATCATGCAGAAGCCCGCGGCCAGTGAGCGAGGATCATCAGTGCCACTGAGGATCTGGATTGATTCCGCCACTGCCTTGAGCTGCAAGGCAAGCAGCGGCAGCACACCAATCAGCATGATGATGGTGGTCATGGCCCCGGCCATGCGGCTGCGGTAACGGAAGGCGAACAGGTCAGCGAGGGAGCTGAGCTGGTAAGTGGCCGTCAGGCGCAGGATCGGGGCCAGCAGGATGGGGGCCAACAGGAATACGCCGGAGATACCCAGAAAGTAGGACAGGAAGTTGTAGCCGTACTGGTAGGCGTAGCCTACCGAGCCATACACCGCCCAGGCGCTGGCATAGACCCCGAGGGAAAACACATACACGGCGGGGTGGCGCACCCAGTGTGCCGGCAGCCAGCCGCGCTCGGTGATCCAGGCAACAAAGAAAAGAAACAGCAGGTAGCCACCGGCGATGGCAATCAGCTCACTGACACTATAGACCATCGACATCTTTGCTCTTTGCAATCCAGTAGCTCAGGGCAATCAACCCCAGCCAGATCAGATAAGGGCGATACCACGCTCGCCCCCCTTCGCTCCACCAATCAATAATGGCAGGGGACAACAGGTAGGTTCCCAGAATAAAAATGATAAGCAGGCGATCTGTATACATGTTGTTAGGTCCCTCTGGCCGAAGAGGATACGTCAGGTTAGGGAGGCGTGTAAAAGCGGGGGAGTTCAGTTGACAGTGGACAGTTGAAAGTTGAAACGCGCGAGATGGGGTTGTTGCGTAGGGTGGAAATGGGCGTCAGCCCATCTCCACCGAATGATGCTGAAATCCAGGGTCAGGGTGGCCGAGATGGGCTGACGCCCATTTCTGCCCTACGAGAGTGACGAGGGTAAAGGTTGCTGGCGGCCGGGGGGCCAGTGGTGTTCGGGGTAATGGAGTTTGCCCCATTCCAGCAGGGTGGCAGGTGGTGCGCCCTGGAGATCTTTCGGCGGTTGCAGACCCATGCAGTGCAGGGCCGCTGAGAGGAGTTGGCTGGCATGGGCGGGGGCGAGCGCTTCGCTGCCGCCGGACTTGGATAGCTTGGTATCGCGGCCGTCAGTGACCACGGGCAAATGGGCGTAAAGCGGAGCGGGGCGCCCCAGGCATTCCAGTAGCCAGCGCTGGCGCAGGGTGGAATCGATCAGGTCGGCGCCGCGTAGCACATGGGTAATGACGTCGTTGGCATCATCCAGGGCGCAGGCCAGTTGGTAGCCGAACAGACCGTCACGGCGACGGATCACAAAGGCGCCGCCGTCCTGATGGAGGTTGTTGCAGACCCGCCCCTGTATGCCATCGTCGAAGCAAAGCTCACTGTCCGGCACGGCGAGGCGAACCGAGGCATCGTCACTGGTGGGGGCTGCAGCACTGATGCCCGGGTGGTTGTGATTCAGGGCCGCCAGCTGCTTGCGGGTGAGAGTGCAGTAAAAGGCGTGATGGTCTGCCAGAAGTTGCTCCACCACTTCCTGATAGGCCCCGTGGTGCTGACTTTGATAACGCACCGAGCCATCCCACAGCAGCCCGAACTGTTCCAGCTGCAGCAGAATGGCATCGGCCGCCCCGGGCACTTCCCGGGGGGGATCCAGATCATCTATCCGCACCAGCCAGTCCCCGCCATTGGCTCGTGCGTCCAGCCAACTGGCCAGCGCCGCCACCAACGACCCGAAATGCAACGGGCCGGAGGGCGTGGGGGCGAAACGTCCGCGATAGCTCATAGGGCAGTGAACAGTGAATAGTGAATAGTTAATAGCGGCGCGCCAGATGAATGCAGAGACGTAAAACGCAGGAAGCCGCGCACAGAGTATGGGCGCGGCCTCCTGTGTAGCAAAGAGCGAAAGCCCGCTATCGCGAGCTGTTCACTATTCACTGTTAACTCTTCACTGCTTCTAACCTGCCAGCTGCTTTTCCTTGATCTCCGCCAGTTCCTTGCAGTCGATGCACATCTCGGCGGTGGGGCGGGCTTCGAGGCGGCGGATGCCGATTTCGATGCCACAGGCTTCACAGTAGCCGTAGTCGTCCTTGTCGACCAGGTCCAGGGTCTTTTCGATCTTCTTGAGCAGCTTGCGCTCGCGGTCACGGGTACGCAGTTCCAGGGCAAATTCTTCTTCCTGGGTAGCGCGGTCTGCAGGGTCAGGCAGATTGGCTTGTTCATCCTGCAGGTGGTGCATGGTGCGATCGGCTTCTTCCATCAGCTCCTGGCGCCAGGCCAGTAGAATCTGACGGAAGTGTTCACGCTGTTTCTCGTTCATGTATTCCTCATCCTTGGCTGGCTGATAAGGTTTGAAACCGTGCAGCAGGGCCTGGGATGAAGTGGAGGAGGTCTTTTTCACTGTCTTTTTTACCTGAGCAGAAGAGGTGGATCGGCTCGGCGACATTCCTTTGCCGGCAAGCGCAGTCCTTGCGGTACCGGAGTTCGATGGTCGTTGCGCGGCAGGAGTTCCCGCCGGTTTTGCCTTGCCGGAGGCAGGCAGTTTTGTTCTTGGTGCAGCAGGTGCTGCTTTCTTGGCCGCAGCCTTGGGGGCTGCTGGCCGGGTAGCCTTTGCCGGTTTGGCAGAGGTCGCCCTGGTTGTCTGTTTTGCAGCGGGTGTCTTGCTCTTGCCCGCGACGGATTGGCTTGCAGCCTTGGCCGGCGCTTTTTTGGCGGGGCTTTTGCTGGTGGCCTTGGGCTTGGACACAGCGGCTTTCTTCACGGTGGCCTTTTTGGCAGCCGGCTTGCTGGTAACGGCTTTTTTGGCGGTGGGCTTTGCTGCGGTTTTCTTGGCTGGGGCTTTTTTCACCGGCGCTTTTTTTACTGCCGCTTTCTTGGCGGCGGGCTTTTTGACCGCAGCTTTCTTCGGCGCGGGCTTCTTGGCAACAGCCTTTTTCGCAGCCGCTTTTTTCGCTGGTGCTTTTTTTGCCGCAGCCTTCTTGGCCGCAGGCTTTTTCACGGCAGCTTTTTTGGCTGGCGTTTTCTTGGCGGCGGGTTTGCTGTTGGCTGTCTTGCTGGCAGATTTGCTGGCGGGTTTGGTAGAGGCTTTACGGGTGCTGGCAGCAGTTCCGGTGGCTTTTTTGGTCGCCGCCTTTTTCGGGGCTTTCTTTTTGCCGGTGGCCATCTTCAGTAACTCCCTTAGCATGGTCTTTGACTCTCTATCCTGTGCCCGCACTTCCCTCATGGGCATAATGTAATCTTCGACCTTACCCCTTATAGGCAAGTCTTGTCACCAATTACAGGGCCTGCCTCCAGCAGGTAGCCTGATTGATGAAAATCTGGCCGATTATAGCCATGCCGGCCCGTCTTGGAAGAGGAAACTTGTGATGACGCTATCCCGCTATGCCAGTCAGATCCCGCCTTTTCATGTAATGGCGCTGTTGGAAAGGGCCCAGCAGTTGGAAGCTGAGGGACACGATATCCTGCATCTTGAGGTAGGAGAGCCTGATTTTGGGACACCATCACCGGTAATCGAGGCGATCCAGCATGCCATGGAGCAAGGGCGAACAGGCTACACGCCCGCGGCGGGACTACCGGCGTTGCGTCAGGCCATCTCCGATGATTACCGGGAACGTTTTGGCGCCGAGGTGCCAGCTTCGCGCATTGTGGTGACCCCCGGGGCATCGGGTGCCTTGCAGTTGGCTCTGGCAGCGTTGATCAATCCTGGTGAGGGGGTGCTGTTATGTGACCCGGGTTACCCCTGTAATCGCCAGTTCGTGAATCTGGTCGGCGGGGATCCGCAACCATTATTGCTGGATGCGACCTCCCATTTTGACCTTTCGGCAGCGGCGTTGGAGGCTGCCTGGCAGCCCTCGACTCGCGTGGCCATGGTCGCCAGCCCGGATAATCCCACGGGCAATATGCTCAGCCCTGACACCCTGGCCGAGCTGGTCTCGGTGGTGCGCAGGCACCACGGCACCTTGTTGGTGGACGAGATCTACCAGGGGCTGTGTTATACCCAACCGGCTTCCACTGTTCTGAGCCAGACTGACGATGTGGTGGTCATTAACAGCTTCAGCAAATATTTCTGCATGACGGGCTGGCGACTTGGCTGGCTGGTTGCCCCCGAACCCCTGGTGCCGGCCATCGAGCGGCTGGCGCAAAATCTGTTTCTGGCGCCATCGACACCAGCGCAGTACGGCGCGCTCGCCGCGCTGGAAGAAGCCTCGATGACGATTCTGGAGCAGCGCCACCAGTTGTTGGCTCGCCGCCGCCAGTGTTTGCTCAATGGTTTGGCGCACCTGAAATTACCGGTGGTGTCTCGGGCTGACGGCGCCTTCTATGTGTATGTGGATGTGAGTCGCTATACCCATGATAGCCACGCCTTCTGTGCCGATCTGCTTGAGCGCGCCGGGGTGGCCATCACGCCGGGCGTGGACTTTGGCGAGGGGCATGACCACAAGCGCTATGTGCGGCTCGCCTATACCTGCACAGAATCACGACTGACCGAGGCGTTGCATCGTCTGGAACACTATCTGGAGTCCCTGTGAAATTTTCCCCGCAGCTGGAGCGCGTCACCTTGTTGCGTCGCTACAAACGGTTCATGGCCGACGTGGTTCGTGACGATGGCAGCGAAATCACGGTGCACTGTCCCAATACCGGGTCCATGAAAAACTGTGTGCTGGGTGAGCCGCAGCAGGCGTTGATTTCCGATAGCGGCAACCCCAAACGCAAGTACCGCCACACCCTGGAGGCATTGCAGGTGGCCCATGGTCACTGGGCGGGGGTGAACACCAGCCGCACCAACGCGCTGGTGGAAGAGGCGGTTCGCAGCGGACGGGTGGCGGAGCTGGATCCGTGCAGCGGAGTGGAGAGGGAGGTCAAATACACGGACAGCCGTTTTGATCTGGCACTGGGTGAACGGGCGGACCCGCATACCTTTATCGAGGTGAAGAATGTGACGCTCGGGCCGGGGCCGGAGGATGCGGATGATGGTGTCATTGCCTTTCCTGACTCGGTCACCGAGCGCGGCCAGAAGCATCTGCGTACCCTGATGGAGGTAGTGGCGTCGGGTCGCCGAGCGGTGCTGTTTTTCTGTGTGCAGCACAGTGGCGCCACGGCGGCGCGACCGGCGGATGAAATCGATCAGCGTTATGGTGAGCTGCTGCGTGAGGCGGTAGCGGCGGGGGTAGAGGTGCTGGCCTGGCGGGTCGCCCTGTCGCAAACCGAGTTTGTTCTGGAGGCGCCGGTACCGGTGCTGTTGACGCGGGGGACGTAACCGCCGCGTGCGTCTATCTGTCTACGCTTGCCGGTCCAGTTCCCGCAGTTGCTGCTGTAACAGGGTGACCTGGTTGCCCCAATAATGCATTGATTCAAACCACGGGAAGGCCGGCGGGAAGGCGGGGTCGTCCCAGCGTTTGGCCAGCCAGGCGTCATAGCCGATCATGCGACGGATGCGCAGCGGTTCAATCAGCCCTTTTTGTTCCCAGGGGAAGGGCAGGAAGGTGTCGTAGCCTTGGGCAAGTACCCGTAACTGATGTTGCTGCTCGTCCTCTTCCCCGGACAACAGCATCCAGATGTCCTGCATGGCCGGGGCGCGCAGGCTGTCGTCCAGATCCACAAAATGTGGACTGTCGTCGCGCCACAGGATGTTGCCGGTGTGGCAATCGCCGTGAACATTCAGCAAGGGAAAAGCGGTGCCTGCCAGGCGTTTCTCAATGCGTTCCAGCAATTGCCCCACCGTATCCCGGTACTGGCCGCGGTAGTTGAGATCCACCACGTCATCGATCAGGAAGGTGCTGGTGGTGCGGATATCCTCGACCACATCCAGTGTGGGGCGATGCTGGTAGGGACGGTCGCTGCCGCAGGCATGCCAGCGTGCGAGGGTGCGCCCCAGTTGCTCCAGATGGCTATCGTTGGCCAGTTCCGGTGCATGGCCGCCGGCGCGCCGAAACACCGCAAAGGCGAAGTGATCACAGTGAAACAGGCTGGTGCCGTTCTTCGCGATGGGGGCGACCACCGGCAGGTCTCGCTCCGCGAGGAACAGGCTGAAGGCATGCTCCTCAAGGATCTGTTCGTCGCTCCAGCGTTGTGGGCGATAGAACTTCACAATCACCGGGGCACCGTCTTCCTGGCCGACCTGATAAACCCGGTTTTCGAAACTGTTCAACTGCAATAGCCGGCCGTCACTGAGAAAGCCGGCGGCGTCTACGGCATCAAGCATGTAGTCCGGGGTCAGCAGATCGAAAGGGTGCCCTGTGATGTCGCTCATGCGGGTTGCGGAACCTCTCCCAGCCAGATTTCGTTACCACGCACTTCCACCGGTACCGGGACCAGCTTGTCGCCCATGCAAGGGCCCGACAGACAATGGCCGGATTCCACCTCGAACAGGGCGCCGTGATTGGCGCACATGATGAACTGGCGATCGCTGTCCATGAATTCGTCGGGCATGAAGTTCAGTTCAATCCCCAAGTGCGGGCACCAGTTGATATAGGCGTGGACCTGCCCGTCAAATTTGGCCACCACCACGGGCTGGCCATCTTTCTGAAATTCCCGGGCGCTCTCGTGTTCGATGTCGTCCAGGTTGCAAACGTGTTCCATGGTGCTTCCAGCGTGGCTTGGTAGGGTGGAAATGGGCGCGAGCCCATCTCCACCTTATTGAACAGGGTGGCGGAGATCGGCTGACGCTGATTTCCACCCTACGATTATTCGCCGAGAACCGCCTTGCGGATTTCCGGGTGCGCTTCGGCGGGCAGGCGCGGGCCGAACTCGCTGACCAGTCGTGCCGAGGCGGCAGAGGCCAGTTTGCCTGCTGTGGCGAAGTCGTGGCCGTGGGTGATGGCATAGAGGAAGGCGCCAGCAAACATGTCGCCCGCCCCGTTGCTGTCCACGGCCTTTACCGCGACTGGGTCGATGGTGTGGGTGGTTGTGCCATCCCATACCAGAGCCCCCTTGGCGCCCAGCGTAATTACCGCTGAGCGGCACACCGATTTCAGTGACGCCAGAGCGGCGTCCACGTTGTCGGTATCGGTGTAGCTGGTGGCTTCGGCTTCATTGCAGAACAGCAGGTCCACGCCATCACCGAGCATTTCGGTCAGGCCATCTTTGAAGAACTGCACCATGGCCGGGTCGGAGAAGGTCAGCGAGGTTTTTACCCCGTGTTTCTCCGCCAACTGGCGCAGCTTGACGGTGGCCGCCCGTGAGCTGTCACCGCTGACCAGATACCCTTCCAGATAGACATATTGGCTGTCGGCGATGGCGGCTTCGTCCAGCTCGGATTCGGAAACCTGGCTGGAGATCCCCAGAAACGTATTCATGGTGCGCTCGGCGTCCGGGGTTAGCATCACCAGGCACTTGCCGGAGATGCCGTTTTCCCGGTGGCTGTTCATGTTGGTGTCCACGCCGGCTGCGGTCAGGTCGTTGACGAAAATGTCGCCGGTGGCATCGTCGGCAACCTTGCAGGCGTAGTAGCCGCTGCCGCCAAAGTAGCGGGTGGCAATCACGGTGTTACAGGCAGAGCCGCCACTGGTCTGTTTGCGTGGTTCGGCTTCGTCTTTCAGGGCGGTGAGCAGTTCTGTCTGACGGGCTTCATCCACCAGGGTCATCAGGCCCTTGCCGACCTCCATGCGTTCCAGAAAGGCGTCGCTGACCTCGATTTCGGTATCCACCAGGGCATTGCCGAGGGCATAAACGTCATATTTTTTGGTCATGGAGGCTCCGTTCTGGATTATGCAGGGGGAGCTATTATGGGCTGCCGGGCGCGGCTTGCAAAATTATACGGTCGGACGTCGGAGGTCGGACGCTGCAAAATCAAAGGTTCATCGCAGTTTTGAGTGTATGGCTAAGAGCAAGGCCTTGCCGTAGGAGCGTCGCTCGCGGCGCGATTCCAGACCAGGATCAAAAACATGTTCACCACAGAGGTCACGGAGACCGCTGAGGAAACCCATTCTTTTAACGCAGTGATCTCTGCAAGGGCTTCACTCAGGATGGCGTAAAACGCTGGAATCGCGCCGCGAGCGACGCTCCTACGGGAAGGCCTCGGTTGCAGCAGCTTCCCTCAAATCCGCGAAGAACCCAATTAACGCCAGCCCGCCTTCCGTCCCCGGCCTTTGCTGTCGGCTTTTGACTTTGGCGTCTGACGTCCGACCCTTCTCTTTTTTGCCCGCGGAACATAATCGTCACCTTGTACTCATAAAGTACCCACACTTTTCTCTATACTGCGTCCCCATGGCGAAGAAAACGAACAAGACCCCGGCGCGATCGCGGGGGCAGGCACAACGCAAGAAATCTCCATCTCGCAAGAAATCTGCGGCCCCGCGGCGCCGTTGGTTCAGCTGGGCTTTTGTGGCCAAGCTCAGCTTGGTACTGCTGGTGATCGGCGCTGCCGGGCTGGCGTACCTGGATGCGATGGTCCGTGAGCGTTTCGATTCCCACGTCTGGCAGTTGCCGGCTCGGGTCTATGCGCGCCCTGTGGAGCTGTATGAAGGGCGGGTATTGTCCCGGGAGGACATGCTCAAGCTGCTGGACCTGATGCGCTATCGTCGTGATGCGGTAGCCTCGACGCCGGGCAGTTTTGCCGTTCAGGGCAGCAGTTTGCTGATTCATACCCGTGGATTTAAGGATAGTGACGGCGGGGAAACGCCCAAGCGTATCCGAATCAGTCTGTCGGGCGGCCAGATTCGCAATCTGGACGCAGGTGGTGACGGTCTGGCGCGACTGGAGCCGCTTCAGATCGGCAGCATCCATCCGCAGCATGCGGAGGACAGGGTGCTGGTGCCGCTGGAAAAGGTGCCCCCGTTGCTGGTGGATATGCTGGTGGCCACCGAAGATCAGAGTTTCTACGAGCATCATGGTATTTCCCTGCGCGGGCTGGCACGAGCCATGGTAGCCAACGTCAAGGCGGGGGGGCTGGTGCAGGGGGGCAGTACGCTTACCCAGCAGCTGGTCAAGAATTTCTGGCTGACTTCCGAACGAACCCTGTCGCGCAAACTGTTGGAAATGCCCATGGCCATCCTGCTGGAGCTGCACTACAGCAAGCAGGAAATTCTCGAGGCCTATCTCAATGAGGTCTATCTCGGCCAGGACGGCGCGCGCGCCATTCATGGCATGGGGCTGGGGGCACAGTTCCTGTTCGGGCGACCCCTCGAAGAGTTGGAGCCGCATCAGTTGGCCACCCTGGTGGCGCTGCTGAAAGGGCCCAGCTGGTATGACCCCCGGCGCCGTCCGGAGCGGGCGATGGAGCGCCGCAATACCGTGTTGCGCGTGGCCATGGAAGAAGGCGCTTTGTCCAAAGCCGATTTCGACAAATACAGCGCCCGCCCGCTGGAAGTGGTCCCACGCGGGGCGTCGGCTCTCTATGCCTTCCCGGCGTTTATTGATCTGGTGCGCCGTCAGCTGGCCCGCGACTACCCGCCGGAAGTGCTGAGTGACGAGGGGCTCAATATTCATTCCACCCTGGATGTGCTGGCCCAGCTGGCGTCTGAAGGGGCGCTACAGGAGCACCTCAACAATCGCGACCCGGGTGAGAAGCAGAAACTGAACGGCGCCGTGGTGGTCGTGGCGCCGGCCCAGGGGGATGTGCTGGCACTGGTTAGCAATCGTAATTCCCGGGAAGCGGGTTTCAACCGTGCCCTGGATGCTCAGCGACCCATGGGGTCGTTGGCCAAGCCGGCAGTGGTGTTGGCAGCGGTACGGGAGCCGAAGCAGTGGTCTCTGGCCTCACTGGTCGAAGATGGTCCGATTCAGGTGAAACTGCCAAACGGTGATGTCTGGGCACCCCAGAACTTCGACAAGCAGGCCCATGGGGCCATGCCCATGGTGGATGTGCTGGCCCAGTCCCGTAACCAGGCCACCGCTCGCCTTGGGCTGGATGTGGGGCTCGACAAGGTGGCCAAGACCATGGAAACCCTGGGTGTGACCCGCAAGGTTCCGCAGTACCCCAGTATCCTGCTGGGCAGCCTGGCGCTGACCCCGTTTGAAGTGGCGATGATGTACCAGCCGCTGGCCACTGGCGGGTTCAGTACCCGTTTGCGCTCCATTACCGATGTGTTGGACAAAGAGGGCAAACCGTTGGCCCGTTACCCGGTCAGCACCGACGAAGTGGTGGAGGCGGGGCCAGCCTTCCTGACCCAGTGGGCCATGCAACAGGTCGTTGAAAAGGGCACCGCCCGTTCTGCACGGGCCTACTTGCCAAAAGATTTGAAGGTGGCAGGCAAGACCGGCACCAGTGACGATTTCCGCGATGCCTGGTTCGCCGGGTTCTCGGCCAATCACCTGGCGGTCGTGTGGGTGGGTCGTGATGATAATGCCGGGGCGGGTATCACTGGATCCAGCGGCGCTTTGCCAGTGTGGGCGAGGTTGATGGGCAAGCTGCCCCAGCGCAGCCTGTCGCAGACCCCACCTAACGGCGTAGAGTGGGTATGGATGAACCCGGATGGTCAGCGTGTCAGTGCCGAAGGTTGTGGCGACGCCCGTCGCTTCCCGATGATGGAAGCGTCCATTCCTGAAGACACTGATGGCTGCGGCAGCGTGAAACAGTCCGGCAAGGGCATCAAGAAATGGTTCAAGGGATTGTTTGATTAGGGCCTGTTAGCGCTGTCAGGGCTCAACCTGGAGGGCTGATCCGTTGTTCCGCCCAGCAGCGCCATCCGCTGTTTATGTAGAATGACTACACTGCACACCAGCTGGCACGACTGGATGAAAAATGCATTCAGCAGGAGCCATACCGGTAGTGTTAACAGGCTCCAAGGCTGCCAGGCCCGAAGAACACACAAAGGAACAAGTATGCAAAACAGGCAAGGGTGGATTCGGATACTGGTCGTTGCGTTAGTGATGTCAGGCTGTGCCGTGCGGCCTCCCGAAGCGCCGGTTGAACCCATGACGGCCAGTGTCGAGCTGGAAGGTTCGCCCGCAATGGCGTTGCTGCAGCGGGCGGAAAGTGCCCGGCAGCAAGGCCAGGGGGCGGCGGCAGAGCGCTATCTGGAGCGGGCCCTGAATATTGCCCCGGATTCCTCCTGGTTGTACCGGGAGTTGGCGGATCTGCGGTTGTCCGAGGGCGATGCCCGGGGCGCGGAGGGGTTTGCGCTCAAGGCGCTGCGGTTGGCACCGGACCATGATGATTACCAGGCGAGCCTGTGGGAGATGGTGGCGACGGCTCGTGACCGACAAGGGGACCGTGACGGTGCCCGCGACGCACGCAGCCGGGCCGCCGCGTTACGCAATCCGGTGGCGCGACCGGTATGACGCCCGCAGTGCAGGCAGCAAAAAAGGCCAAGGTCGCTTTCCAGTTGCACAGTTACGAACACGACACCAAGGCGGAAAGCTACGGGCTGGAGGCCGCCGAGCGACTTGGGCTGCCGCCGGCACAGGTCTTCAAGACGCTGGTGGCCCTGGTCGATGAGGTGCCGGTGGTAGCCATGGTGCCGGTGGCCCATCAGCTCGACCTGAAGTGTCTGGCCCGGGCCCAGGGAGGCAAAAAAGCGGTGATGTGTCCGCCGGACAAGGCGCAGCGCCTGACGGGCTATGTGCTTGGCGGGATCAGCCCGCTGGGACAGAAAAAACGGTTGCCGCTGTTTCTGGATAGCAGCGCACAATCGCAGCAGGACATCTATATGAGCGCGGGGCGCCGCGGTCTGGAAATCGCCATGGCGCCACAGGATCTGCTCACCCTCACCGGCGGCAAACTGGCCGCCCTGGTCCGCGACTGAGCAGCCTCTCCCTTTGTAGGAGCGTCGCTGGCGGCGCGATCCCCCCGAGTTTCGAGTCACGAGTACCGAGGTTCGAAAATCAAAAGCGGAAACCCGCATTGATTGGAGGTTTTCGCTTCTCGTAACTTGGTACTCGCAACGGCTTTCATCGCGCCGCCAGCGACGCTTCTACGGATAGGTTTGGTTAGAGCTTGCCGAAGGCCTT
>Ga0310345_10001258_pt1 | contig 29210 bp, 71 predicted proteins | sample HC15DNA20500_MG_FD_204667 | JGI IMG/M metagenome (GOLD analysis project Ga0310345, IMG submission 204667) | Marine microbial communities from station ALOHA, North Pacific Subtropical Gyre - HC15-DNA-20-500_MG | ecosystem: Environmental > Aquatic > Marine > Oceanic | place: Pacific Ocean: North... | reverse complement strand
TAGGCTAACTTTCGTCAACCTACCCCCAAACTTATTAACTACTTATTTATCACAACCGATTTTAGGCGTAACTTCCAAGTACCCGTTGACTATGCCAGGAGTCATACTGTAAATTGTATTGTATTCTCCAGTGATAGTTTCGACTATCCACTCGCCACCATTGTAGGTCAAGCCCCAGCAGATACCATTATCAGTGTATAGGAAGTCTACGTTGTCAATAACTGAAACTTCAGTTGCTGGAATGAAAGTCCAGTTAATATCGTCATTGGCTGAAACCGTGCCTACCGTGGCTACTATGGCTAGAGTGGCGGTGGCTACTAGAGTGGCTAGAATCTTTTTCATATCGTGTACCCCTTTAAGTTATTTCTTAAGACACCTTTAGTATAGGGTATGGGGCGGGTTTTGTCAACCCGCCCCAGTGGATTTTAGTAGTAATGGGGCGGTTCAGGGGGCGTACCAAATACGCCTGGAGACTTTTTGAAGATACCAACAGAATCAAATCTATCGTGTAAGACTACCGGATATAGGTTAGGGGGCAGACTGTCTTTAATAGCTTGCCAAGTCTCACTAGTGCCGCCATTCCATTTTCTATTTGCAGCCATTAAAGACTGGGCGTATTTGCCAGGGGCGCAGGGTTGGCAAATTACTTGCGTAACTAATTCATCGCCTGAGCCTGGAACTAGCAGGAAACCGCCCATACCCCAGTTTATGGATTGTACCCTATCGCAAACTGCACAGTTTAGATTGATATTGTGTTCAGCCATTAGGTAAACCCCCTCAAATTTCAGCCTCTCTTGAGACTGTACCTACAGTATATAGGATATCTAAACTATCGTCAACCTAAACTAGAAAATGTAAACCACGGGCCAAAACTATAGCAGAAACTACAACTAGAATCCAAAACAAGTGTTTCATATCAACCCCCATATTTGATATAAAAATACTAACCTATAGGAATATATATGTCAACCATATGGGGGGCATAAGGGGGCGTGGTGGGGGAGGGGGATATATCCTAGATGGAGTCAAGACTGTGGGGGGGTAAACCACAGCCTTGACGGGAAACTAGCCTTGAGGATATTTTTGAGCTACGGCCTGAAACCACGCTTTTTCAATTTCGATGGATAAATCCTTGACCTTGCATACTACCCTAATTACCATACCGTCTATCATGTTTTACCTCTTGAAACTAAATTTTGTTTACCCCCGACACCATTATTATAACCTAGGGTGGTTGAAAGTGTCAACCACCCTAGCACTACCACCCTACACTATATTGTAGATTTTATTGTTAGAATCCTTGGGGCACTTTTTATGATGGAATTGACCTTGGGAATGGTCAACGTTTTCAGCGTATAGATTATTGTCACAGCGGAAACAAACTTTGCCCTTGCTAGTCTCAATATAGAATTCACCGACTAGATATGCAATACGATTAATTTTGTTAGGTTGGAACTTGTGCCGCTTGCTAACGTATTCTAAATCTTTATACGACCAGACGTTTAACTCTACCAATTCATCAAAGTGATTAGAATCGTGTTGGTTCAGTTTATCCTCTAGATTTAGTTTGTCAGACATTGTGGTTACCCCCGATGTAATGTCAGCCGCTTTCTCGACTGCAACTAAAGTATAGCCTACCTATAAACTGTTGTCAACCTATAGGTAGGCTAGGCTCAATCTAGGTTACTTTAGTGATTACCCCATTGAGTATGGTTACTTGGGCAAACCATTTACGTAGAGTAGGCGATGGCCCGACTACAGTGTACTTCCCGTCACCAGTGAATTCCAGACCAAACATGGATGTTTCCACAAACCGTGGTTCCTGTCCAATAGACTCCCGACAGGCTTTCTTTGTCTTGTAGCTGGCTCCCAACATACTGTACCCCTTGATGTAATGTCAGTCTCTTGACTGCTACACCATTGTATGCTCTGGATAGACTATTGTCAACCCGCCCAAGTAAGACCGCTGTACGTGGCTCTCAGGGCCATTGTAGGGGTATGGTGGTGGGGGGGTCTACCCCTATGTTCCCAGCATGTTCCCAGCAATGTTCCCGTAAGGGGGTCGCAGGGGGGAGGGGGATATATCCCTGGTGGAGGGAAATTTCACAGGTTGTAGGTTCCCTCTTTATTATAACATAGGGGCGGGATTTTGTCAACCCCGCCCCTACGGGCTACCTACTTTTTGCGGTCATGGCGGTAGCACATGCCAGAGAAGGTGTAGACCTTGCCATCGGTACCAGATAAATCCTCTCGGTAGTGCCCGACAGTCACGTTGCCCTTATCGGTGGGCGGCTTGATGGTGGTGTGGTCAACCGGAACTATAACCACGGCAACATCTTTGCCATCTAGGGTATAGAAACCAGGTACCATGGCTTCGGGCAGTTTGCCTAGGGACTTGGGGGCGGTAGCCATAACGTTTCACCTGTTGTTTGATTCGGTCTGCTTGCTGACCGTGCCACTAGTATAGGCCCAGGCTGGACTCTTGTCAACCCAGCCTGTACCTACCCTAGAAGGGTAGGCCATCGTCTAGGTTATCTACCCAGCCTGTGGGAGTGGTAGCATGGTAGTTCCCGTCTTGTTCCCCTTCCCGATATACCTCCTCTATCATTTCCTTTGCTTCCCGTAAGCCTAGGGATACACAGCAGTTAGCCCCATTAGAACGGATAGTTCCCAGTTCCCGTAGTTCCTTGATAGCGGTAATCTTATTGAACCCCGCCCTACCATAGTTCCCAGTAGAAACAAAGTTCCGCTCTACTATTTCCCGTACTACCTCTACAGGCATGGTTATCTGGAAGGTAAAGGATTTGATGACTTCCTGGGTTACGGGCCTCAGTACCTCTTTGGTGGTGTAGTTAGCAAACATCCCTAACTCCTCTCCGACTTGAATGTGCCTACAGCATACGGGAAATTGGGATTTCCGTCAACCTCTTTCTACGACAGACATACCTACCAGATATAGGGGATTGTAATACTAGATATAGCCTACCTATATGTATCTCCTTTACAGGTTCCCATCTAACTATAGTTCCCAGTACTGACCTAGCTATGGTTAGTCCTAGCATTCCTATACTCCTGCCCCGCCTTGAATTCCTGACCACGGTCAGTGTAACAGGTTCCCAGGTTCCCGTCAACCCCCCTTATAGATACCCTATATAGTATATGTATGTAGGGTATATATACTATATATAGTATACCTATATAGGTTCCCAGCAAGATTCCTATAAGGGGGATCTGAGGGGGAGGGGGATATATCCCGTAAGACAGTCTACCACAGATTTAGACTTTTGTCAACCTGAAGGGGGACGTACAGGGGAGGGGGATATATCCCTCCTGGTAGGGAGTAGGGCGTAAGCCCTACCCCTTACCGTGTGCTACTTCTTCCTATCGTGTCTGTAGCACATACCGCTGAATGTGTATACCTTACCGTCACTACCGCTTAGGTCTTCACGGTAGTGTCCTACCGTAGTGTTACCCTTGTCTGTAGCTGGCTTGGTAGTAGCGTGGTCTACTGGTACTATAACTACTGCTACATCCTTACCGTCTAGAGTGTAGAACCCTGGAACCATAGCCTCTGGTAATTTGCCTTGACTCTTAGGACTAGCCATAACGTTTACTCCTATGTGCTGTATCAGTCTCTGTTTCGACTGTGCCACTATTATGCCATCTGGCTGGACTTCTGTCAACCTCCTCTCTAGAGTATAGTGATAGTGTTGGTTTCTACTGGCACTATCTGTACCTTATTGCCTACCCTAACCTTACGGGTCTTTACAGGTTCCCGTACTTCTTCCTGTATAGGCTGTATGGTTATCGTTACTTCCTGTACTTCCTGTTCCGACTCTACATCTTGGGGTGATTCTATAATAATATCTAGCATATCGTTTTGTTCCTCTACTCCTACTTGTATTAGCTTCTCTACTGGGCCATTAGGCATATGGTTAGGATTGGGTAGGTTTCCTCTAGTTGGTACTTTGTATATAGGTGGCCTAGTGGTTACTAGGTAAGGTGTACTAGAGACTATATAGCGATGGCTCATTACTTCAACCCCTCAATTCAGACTGAGGACAATATAGCATCACTGAATTATTTTTGTCAACCGTCTTTTGAGGTTAGCCTAGTAGTAATATCTACTATATGTTGTATGCTCAGTCTACTCCTTATACTATATCACCTACCTTTAAGTTATAATGGTGTAGTATTCCTAGTAACTTATCGTGTATCTCTGTACAGTCAAAGCATACTACTTTCCTATATGCGCTTCCCACGGTATCAGCTAATCTATCTTGTTCCTTCTTAGTAGTTACTATATTCTCTAACATCTTCCTAGGTTCTACCATATCTAGTAGGATATGTACTAGGTCGTTTCTATCTAGAGTAGATACTAGCTTGATAGCTATATTGTCTATAGTCTCTGTATCTACTCTATTTGGTTGTTCCGTTATATTACCCATCCTTCTCATCCTTCCCCGCCACTTTATTACTATACCCTTGCTCTCCCCTAGTTCTCCAGTTCATAATACCCATAATAGAGTTAGTAAACTTCTTTACTTGGTTACACTTGTTACAAGTACCTGTAGATGTACTTCCTTGACTTGGTTCTATGTCCCAATGATGAGCTTGTGTACCGTCTATACATTCCACTATGCACTCACTCCTTCCAAATACTCTGCTAGAATACCGTCTGCTACAAAACAGTCCATATACTTTAAGTATATTAGAGTATCGCCCTGATAGTACATATCTTCATATTCTTTTAATAACCGCCCCACATGGCTTAGGAAGCCTATAGCAGGATAGTTACGCTGGTCTATACTGGTAAGTTTACTTAGTAAGGCTTCCAACCACTCAATTTGAACCTCTTTAGATTCATTGTAGGAGCCATTAAACCTATCGTACCTAACGTAATGGCGGCTACTATCCAAGCTATCTGCTACTGCGTTAATTGCTCCCCGTATAGCATGGGCCTTTCTCATATCACTAGTCATAGTTAACCTCTCTAGTCCTTATCCCGAAAGAATCCCACCGACCTTTTGTGTACCGTGGGCATTTGACTATTGCAACAAAGCTACGATTCTCCATTACAACATCCATATACACTACCCGCCCACTATCATATCGGAGCATATCCTGTATGGCCTTTGTAGCTTGTTCTTTAGCTACTTCAGTAGGGTACTCTCTAACTCCTACAAAGTAATGTCCACTGGCTTCTATTGTGTACTCTTTCTTAGCCATGTTTGACTCCTGATTTGAAATTTGGACTGTGACCAGTATAATCGCAGTCCAAACTTTTGTCAACCTTCTCTATTACCTATCCTGATAGGTAGGTAACAATGGTGGTTGTACTTGGTCGAACATATTACTCATACCATGATATAGGGTATCTAACATATACTGCATATCCATAGCATTAGATACTTCCGTGTATGGTGCTGGATGTAGGTTCAAGGCTTTAATCCCTAGGTATAAAGCCTGAGCCATAATATACTTCCCTCTAGGAGAGTCCCTAAACTCTATTGCCTCTTTATTGATTTGTACAAAGTCTTGCATAGTCTCTACTCCCAATGTTCCTTAAATGGTACGAATTGACTAGGTGATATTGGCTGTTTGTTATAGCCTTTACCTGTAGGATGTATCCATAGTTTGTAGGCGTACTTCCGTGCTTGGTTCCTACTTCTCTTAGTAGTAAGTAATCTATATACGGGAGCTACTTTTAATAGCTCCCGTATATCATGGTGTAGAGGGTACGCCTCTACATACTTCTTCCCTTCATGTTCATAAGGGAAGATTAAGTAGATGTTATTTGTCTTGTTCATGTTTAGCTTTTAGTATAGCCTTAGATGCCTTAGCTTCTTCTCCACGCCAGCCTTGAAGATTAGAGAGTATGTAGAGTATCTGTACGGCCCTTCCTTTAGCAGGGCTATTATACATCATGGCTCCTTCATCTTCTGCCATTGGCATAGCCTCTATATAGGCTTGGGCCGCTCCCTTATTAGCGGAGTAGGGTTTAGTCATAGACCACTCATAAGCCTTACTGATAGCCTGTTCATACTCTTGTGTAGTGACAGTTACCATATTACTTGTACTCCTCTTTAATATTATTCATAATCTCTTGAATCTGTACCAGTACCTTTTCTTTATTACCTTTGAGTCCATACTCACTCTTAATTATAGAGTAGCAGGTTCTACCCTTACTTGTAAGTCTCCTGCCCCTTATTTCAGCTTTCAATCCCTGTATCAAGGTGAGTAGTCTATAGTGCTTAATAGACTCACCAGTTATCATAACCCCACCAGCACTCTGTTCTATTGGCATCCTTAACTCCTGTGAAAAATTTGGACTGACCAAAGTTTATCACCCCAAGCTAACTTTTGTCAACCGCTCACCACCAACAAGAGTATACTACTTTATCATTACAGTCTAAAGCTAACTTAGCTGTCTCACAAAACTGTAAGTCATTATGTAAGTCCTCGTACATACCATTATCCTCTGGCTGTACTACAGCTGGGTCTATCCCATAGGAATCATTTCCAAAGAAGAAGCCTTGGGTATGTGGTAGAGAACGATTAGTTATATCTTGTTCTAGTTGTATAATATCTTCCCACCCAAGTTCTACATCTACACAATTAAATTCTTCCGTTCCACCCTTTTTAGTATAGAGATTTTCCATCCATCCTTGTAGTCTATTATGCTTACGCCAGTAGGCTATCTCTGAACGTTCCCCATTCTCATCTACCCTAAATGCGTATTGGTCTAAGCCCATAATAAGTATCCTCCAATAAATTTTTGGTAGCCCCAGGTAGGAGTCGAACCTACACTATTCTGTACTGACTAGATACAGGTTTTAGATAGTCAATCCTTAACTACCAAACCGTCTGGCTGGAGCAAATTTAGTTTCTCATGAATCCGAATTCTTGTCAACCGTCCACATAGTCTCTAAACCATCAGTTAACTTTTGATGCCACATACCAATAGTTAAAGAAGCACACATTAAAGTTCGTATCTTCATAGCAGTTACAGCATAAATAGGTGAACCATCAGGAGTATGTTCCTGACATAGACCATCTGTAATATCCATTAGGTACCCTTCAGTTATACAATCGTGAAAGAGAGCAAATAGTATGTCATCTATCTGACTCGTTTCCAATACATTTAGTACCTCAGTAGCAAAGGGAGAATTAAAAATATCTGCGTACAGTTCCCTACCACGTTCCAAGGCTTCTTCTTTAGTTGACATTACTCCTCTTCCTCCACTATAAATATGCAGTTATCGTGACAACGACTACAGAATCCAGACGGGCCACCAAAGGGAATACTAGACATATCTAGTTCTCCTATAGGAGAAGCCGTACAACATTCAGATACCCATACTATAGGCGGCTCTGGACAGTCCAACAATACCATTATTGCCACTTCCTTTGTTTAGTAAGACCTTTATTGGCTCTCCACTCTAACCAAGTAATAGCTTGTAAATCATGATGGTGTATACCCATCTCGTTACTAGCTTTCTTGTATGCCCACTGTAAACGTCCCATAACTTTAGGACTCTGTAAGTATTGTAGTTCTTTCTCTGTAACATTTCTCCCCATGTAGATTGCTAAAGCGTGTCTATCTATTACAGGTTCTCCGCTTCCTTCGGGTGCTACTATAGCTTTATAGAACGCTCTAACTTTAGCACCACCTAAAACAGTATAAGGCTTCTCACCTTGTAGAATCCTTAAAGCCTTATTATGATTAGCATAGGTCTGCTTCCTGATACCTTTAACTACTAATTGTATAGCCCACTGTATATTATCTCCCCATTCTACTTGTGGTGATAAGGCAGCTAAGACTCCTGCTCCTACAAATAAGGCTTGATGGTTCTTAAAACCACCAAGCCTTCCAATAACCGTAGCTATATCTTGTGCTTCCTTATACCAAGTAGCTCCATCCCGTATAGATGATAAAGAAGCTGTCTCGTAACATTTAATTATATTACGGTAACTACCAACTACTTTATTCTTTGCTTTTACCATACCTTCTCTCTTAAAAACTGGATGTGACTAGCTTACATTATTTGGAATCTCTTGTCAACCCGTCCTTAAGAATGTCTTTAGTAGACTTAAGAATAGTTTTAGCTACTGTATCTATAGCTATCCAACAAGACCTATGTGTAACTTGAATAAGAGTATCGTATGGATAGACTATCCTAGATTCCATAATAGCATCATTCCATTCTAAGGTATTCCCACAGTAATCACAATGCTTAAGTGTTTCCATAACCAAACCATTCATCCATTTCTTTATTATATGCTTCTGGATTATTCTTCTCAGCTTCTACTTTAGCTCCTAAGCGTTTAGTTAGCCTACGAGAAAGTACAGGATGTATGTAACGTTCCAATACATCTGGTGGTATGTCATACAAATCGAGTTCTTCCTGAGTGTAGGGCATACCAGTACGCCAGTTCTTAGATTCACCAACTATTACACGATTACTAATACCATGTTGCCTCATCCATATATTAGGAGTAGGTACACCACATCTATCACAATGATTTCTATGGCTGTTAACTTCCTGTATCATTTTCTTAGCAACTTTAACAGGAGTCAGTTTCTTTTCTTTACTGGACTCTACTATAAAGGATTGACCCTTATGTGGGAAGTCTCCAAGGTCAAAGTCTATAGATACTTTTAAGACTACCTCTACTGTAGGTTCCAACTCAGGTACTTCTCCCCAAGCCTGTTGCATTAACTCCTTGTACATATTCATTTCTAAATTAAGTTCTTCTGTATATTCTTGTTGCGTTAACATATAAATTCCTATGGTGTAGGATGTTTTAATTTCATGTGCTGACTAAGTGTACCCTTAGACATATAAGGGAGTTGACAGATAGAACACTGATATGCTATAGATAGTTTTGTAGTCATGCAACTAATCTAAATAATCTGTATTCAGTCTATCCGCTAATGCTGTAGCCTTTAAGCTATTCTGTTCTCTAGCTGTATCTACCTGTTTCATATATCCATCATAACAACTCTGACAGATAGGATACGACTCACCAGTTCCCTTTTTATCTACAGTAATAAATTCATCCTCTGAACTTTCATAATGACACGTTACACATGTTGTTACCATTTCTACATCCTCCGAATTTTCTTCTTGGTCACACGCTATACATCCATCTATACCAGACATATGATGTCTGGTACAGTAGATTACTTTTTCTCCATATCGTTCTTCATATTCGTACTTGTCCATTCTGCTATCACTTCCCTTAACTCTCCGTTAATTCTACGGTGCATATCATTTAGTTCTTCCAACTCTTTAATCCTAGTCCTATGAATAGCACAACTAGAACAAGTACTAAATGTACTATCCCTGGATTTGACCATAGTGCCATTCTACTCCTTGGCTAGTTACCTTGATTATATTCTCTATAGGTATGGAACGAAACTGACTTATCTTAGCATCCCATACAGTAACTAATCCCTTATCAGAATCATTAAAGGGTTTACCAATACCTGTAACTCCTTTTGTTACACCAGTACGGCAGTTCATTTTTCGTACTTCCCCAGTAGTTCTCTTAATAAAGTCTACTGTAATAAACTTACCTTTAGATTTCTGAATAATATCCAAGGCTGATTCTGTAGGATTTTCTATAACTGTGACCATTTAGTCCTTCTCCTTTAGTAACTTAGGTACTCTAAATAAAATACACTTTATATGGTATAAGGTACCATTGTGGCCTCTGAGTATTTCATCAGAAGCCACAATTTCCTCACCACAAATGTTACACTTAGCCAACTTGAATATCAACCCCGACAGGCCAGTTCCTCTTAAGCCTTATAAGTAAAGCATCCTTATCTTTAGAGAAAACAGTCTCTAGATGTAGGTTCATTTCTTTAGCGAACCTGTATACAGTAGAACGTAATGTAACAAGGTTATTACCTTTCACATCAAAGTATCCTTTAATGGTTAGTACATTAGAAGGAGTCAGTTGTGCTAGACTTCTCCTAACAGGGTGTGCAGCAGTCCTAGATTCTTTACGCTTATTCAGTTGTACTAGATGGTCAAATTCTTGTTGAGTGCTAGAGGTTAAGTTGTAATGATAAACTCGCTTGGTCTTGGGTTGGGTAACCATGTTGCTACTCCTTTCCATATTAGCTCTGTCCCGTATATCCTTACGGTGTCTGTATGCCATAACTAAACTACCTCTGCTAAACTTAAGAATACCGTCACTTCTTTTAGTAACTTTTTCTTATTCTTACTTAAGAACCCATAAGCTCTAAGCATTTTAGCTGGACTCCCAGGACTACCCTTTCCATTTACATAAACATTATGAACTACCTCATTGTATAACTGTCCTCTACAGGATTCTAAAATTGTATATACTCGTCTAGTAATTACCTCCATATAGACTCTCTCCCCAAACTTCTAGATAACCATTTATTGGGTTCCACTTTTATACCAGATAATCTATTGAGTATTCGTATTACTTCTGAAGGAGTTAACCTTTGTAATACCTTACTATATATTGGAAAGTCTGCTTCTGGTGGCTCTACCCCATTATCTCCCCACCGTACCCAATTATCCTGACTATCTAAACCTGTAGGCCATACTGCAATTTCACAATCCTCTTTGGCATCTTCTCCTGCTAAAGATATAGATACTGTCCAACCCTTATCTATTGTTATTTGTAATCCATTAGGTGTATTGTAAAACATATTCGCTCCTGATTTCGACTTGTTCTCAGTCTACATCAATTTTCAAACTTCTGTCAACCCCACTACTGTATCTATTATGTCCTACATGATAACATTTATGTTTCCTACAATAGAATGCTTTCATAGGATAAAAGGTAAGAACAATATCTTCCATATAAGTATCAGCAAATTCTTTAGCTTTGAGAAAACTCTTAAATCTTAATTTTAATTTACACGGCTTCCCCATCTGTTATCCTTTAAGGAATGACTAGCCTAATAAAATCTTCCTCCGTAATATACCATCTACCGTCAGCAGACTTTACACACTTAGAAACATCAGTTATACCTTGTGTAAGCAGGGCTTCTTCCAATAGTTCCCACCCATAATTATTTATTCCATGTTCATCATCTAGTAATACACAAGCTATGTATCTTATATTATCGCAGTCACTCATCTATACCTTCTTTATAAATATAAAGGTGGGTGGAATAAATCCACCCACCAACATCTTTTAGCTAGTAGCTAGTTGTAAAGCTGTAGTAAAGCTACGAGCTTTAGCTTCAGCCCTGTTACCATACAGTACAGCCCTATCTGAAGAACCGTCCTTCTTTCCTTTACGGTAATCTTCAGTCTCCACAATAGCTTGCCAGATAGCCCAAGGAGTTCCTGCTACTCTAGGGAAGCTATCATTAAAGATTTCATAACGTTCCCAAGCAGCGTTCCTAATATTCTGTACCCGTTCTTTAGCTTTATCATACTCTGTAGAGTAGTAGGCTTTGTCATTCAGTAGTTGCATCCATATATCTTTACCTACATCATCAGGAGTAATATCACTAGCTAACTTAAGTCTACGAGGCATGGAAGCATTAGGATATGCGGAGTGTAATACCTTTGTTGCGTCCTCATCACTGATACTAACTAGAGACAACTGGTTCATAGTGTTAATTACACTGTCTCTAGCCTGAAGCATATTATGGAATATATTCATGTACCATTGAGTATCAGCTTTAATACTCTTATTATGATGTAGACTAACATGAACCTTAGCTGTATTCAAACCCACAGTTAAAGTATTTTGACATACTACCCTTACAGGAGTAAAGGCAATCTGCAAGGCTCCTAATCCATCCCTATGGTCTGTAACTAAATAATACAGATGGTGTTCTTCCCCAGCTATCAATCCTTCACCAGCATCTAAGGTAAAGAATATCTTTTCTCCATGCCCCAATGCTCCAACTGTTTCCACTGGATACTCTTTAGTAACAGGGTCTAGCATCTGAGCAAGTTCCCAAGTTTGGATAGCTGTCCATTCACTACCTACTGTAGATAATACCCTATACTCAGGGTCATCCTTTGTTGGCTCCCTAACTATAGCCCACTGTTTAGTTTCTATTAAATCTCCATTAGGCATTTCTGCTAGAGTAGGTACCTTAGTTACAGGGAAAGCTATATCTGCTATTTCCATAGCTTCAGTTGCCGTGAGGTTAGTAGTATCCATTACCTTACCAAGTCTATGCCATGCTGGTTCTCTTCCTAAGAATCTGTCTCCAAATATACTGGCTGGCATTAGTATGCTCTCCTAAATAAATTTTGAACCTGTCCACATTTTAGGGCTTCGCTTGAAATTTGTCAACCTTGATTTTAAGTATAAGTGATTTCTATGGTAGGTAATTCTATATGTTTTATACCAACCCTACTTACACCTTTGTCCCAACACTTTTGACATATACCATTAGCTAACCATGTTGCTTCTGGTGTTTTACATCTTTTCTTTAAGCACCAACCAAAAGTTTCTTCTGGTAAAGTAACTGGGGCTACATTCCCTACTTCCCATTTAGGATTAAAACTATCAGGGTTATTCATAATCAGGTTCCCCATAATATTCCCTATCCATTTCTTTATAGACTCGTTCCTTGATACAGTTATCACAATCACCATCATTCTCACAGAAACCATCTTCTATGGTACAGCGTATTCCTGTTTTACCACAACTTGTACAAGTATGACCGTTCTCATAATCATGACCATATATATCCATTATACGATACACCACTCCTATCCTACTTGACATACTTTACTACAGACTCCACAATGATAATGGTCGTTATCTATACTACTTTTACATATAGCACACCGTTTATTTGGTGGAATATGTAAAGCATATAATTCTTCAGGGTCTAACTCACAGCTACACCACTCTTTGGCTACCGCTTCCCAGTTAACTTGTAGTTTGTCTAATAAATTTTGAACCATGTCCAAATTAAATTGTCGGTTAACCTTCTGTTCATCTAAAGATATATGTGAATATGGTACACCCATTACTTTCTCCCATTCTTTTGATGTCATTTCAGATTCCCATGTAGACATTCATCACCAACTCGTTTTAATATAGGTTGAATTGAGAGGCCAATTTACCCAAGCCCAAGTAGCCTTTTTATCGTTTACCATCTGCCAAGGGTCTTCCCCAGATTCCTTAAATAATTGTTGTGCTTCTTCTGGGGATTTAGCTTTTACATCAAGTACCCATAACTGTTCCTGTATTTCAGTATACTTAAGTTTGAATATGGTCATTCTATTTCCTATGATATTATTTTAGATTCCCATGTAGACATTATTATTCCCCACCATGGTATTCTCTTTCTACTCTTAATCTTTCATAATCTTCTTCTATTATATACCCACAGTCAAGGCACTTATGCTTTGTGCCTCTAAAGAAGAAGAACCACTTTCGCTTCTTTTCCAAACATAATACACCCTTAGAACTTCCACAATGTATACATTCTTTCGGCATTAACATTCTCCTTAGAGATTTCCCTAGCCCTTCTAGCAAGAGGTTCAGTGTCAGGTGAGGATTTACGGTACCAACCTTCTTACGATACATTACACTTCCTAAACCTATGTGCCTTACTAGAAGGGCTGGAGAAATCTCCAACTTGGATTATGGGGCTTGGCTGAATTTTTGTCAACTTTCTTCTAGGTTAGAGTAACCCACTAGATTATAGTTATCTGTCCAAGACGATAAACATAGATTACATTCTATCGTTTGCCACGCTATACCATCATCTACTAGGGGTGCTTCAAGGGTATCTACTCCTTCAGTGCTATGGCAGTTTGGGCAAGCTAGTCCTAGTCTATCTACATATTCTTGTTCAGTTAAATTTGCCATTTCTATTCCTCTACTTAAAGTATGGTACTGGGGGTGGGAGTCGAACCCACAAACCCATAAGGGTGTTGGATTTTAAGTCCAATGCGTTTACCATTTCGCCACCCCAGCATAATGAAGAATGGGTAGGTACGTTACTTCTCACAGGGACTTGTCACTGGATACACTGGATACAACAGTCCACGACCTAGTGATACAACAGACCACGGCCTAGCGGTAATCTAGTATCTAGAATCCTAGACACCAGACCTAGCGGTTTCTGGTACAGCATAGCGGTTACTGGCTCCCTGGATACATCAGGAGGGAAGTATGGTATTGATTGTATCCCCTACCCATCCCCATTCCCTAGGGATAAGTGTAGCTTTCAGACCTTAGCTACAGGGCAAGCATCCTATCACAACAACCATCGTCATGGCATATTGTAGCTTGTCCACCACCATTTGGTCTACCGTCTCTGGCACTACATAATTGCACCGCCTTCATCAACTCGACCTCGACCAGCTTATCAAAGCCGATGAAATTTGTCAACCCTCGTTGTGGCGAAAAAGAACTTTCTTTCCCGTTAAGGTTGCTATATGATTTGTAGCTTCTATCATAGAATCAAAGATTTCTGAGTTTGAACTTACTCTGTCTTCAACTTTAATCACTAACCATTTATGTATACTTATTCCTCCATACCCCCCAATTTCTGTAATGCAATATTTACTATCAACATTTCCAGGCGAGGGTAAAGAAGTAAATTCTAGATGGGTTTTAGTTTGAGGTATCAATATAATTTGATTATCGTCTACCTCATACTTATCCATATCGAATAGATGTAATTGTATTCCCTCATCATATCTCATTCCATTCTATCCTCCGAATTAAATCTATTAAATACACAGCTACCTGAATTCGGAACTTAGCTTCTGCATTATTATCTGGTAGGTATTCCCTATAATGAAACGCTAAACCTAAGGACATTCCGTTTACCCAATCAGATGGGTCATCCCAATCAGACTTCTTGTAACTTCGTTCCCTAATGTAGGATTCTAAATCTTCTGGCATGAACCATTCTTTCAGATACTCTAGTCCCTCTACTGTATCCAATCTTTCCTGCCACCATATACTATATTCTTCAGGAGTCATTTCTTACTCTTCCTATAGTAGCCTTACAATTAGAACACTTAACCACCATGATGGTGCGTACACCTGATGAAAAGAACCCCGTAAACTCCATAGGAGTTAATTCATAATGAGTCCCGTAAGTCTCATAAGGATGTCCATGAAACCTACATTTAATGGTATGCCAAATTTGCTTTAACATCTATACGCCTCTACATTATTTTTATTCACATTTACCACACTTAAATCAAAGGAAGGCATTCCCTTAAGTTCAGTGTATTGTTTATATCCTGTACGTATCTTCCACTTTAAACAATGTTCTTTAGGGTATTCCTTATTCCATGTAACAGTGGATTCTTTTAGTAACTTCCCTGCATTCTTATTAAGTGGCAATATATATCTAAACTGCTTTCCCTTTATTCTCTGTATTCCCTTGTACTCTGTAAAGGCATGAGTCAACCAGAATAACTTTTCTTTCCCTTCCCACACTTCATTCTCTCTAAGCAATTCCCTGGTTGACCTAGGATGTATCTTCTCGCCATCTGGCCCTATATAAATATCAGTCCATATGTATCCACCATACAGAAAGTTAAATGCTTGGTATACATACCCAACCTTACCTACTATTCCGTCAGCCCATGTAAACAAGAATTGTTTCTCTGGTAGATTATCTTGTATCCATTTACGAACTTTGGCAAGCATCTGTGTCTCTGAGTTCCTAGGATAGGATTCATCCATGCACATCTTACCTATCTCATAGTAATCCTTACTAGCTAGAGTAGGGAACAACTTATGTATAGTGTTATACGGTTGTGTTCCCCACCCTAATGTAAGGACACCAGCCAACTCTTCATCATTATAAATCCCCAAGTAATGCTTTGTCAACCTTGGCATCACTTTAGAATAATGCCTAGTTTGTATAAACTCTACAGCATCGTAAGCATTTAGTTCTTGTATAGTGAAATCATATTTCATGGGGATACTTCCATATAGGCTTTACCTAGACTAGTTAAGAATATATGAGTAGCTGTGAACACTGGCTTTCCTGTAACCTTCTCAACAAACGAGGAATGGTCGTAGGGATTATAAACTACTTCACATATATGTAAGGGTACTCCATCTACAAGTAGAGGAATAGAAATGGCAGATTTGGATTCCCATGTACTAACTTCACCCTTAACAAAAGCATGTACATTCTTTCGGCCTTCCTGCAAAACTCTTGCTCTTCCTGCTGGTCTAACTACTAAAGTAGCATCCTTAATATGTATATTCCTTACATGATCTATTACTTTACCAGTTTTATTATCCCGTACACTCCAACAGTTTTTATGTAGATTTCTGTATATTTCTACTTTCATTGATATTCTCATCAGCCATAGTTTTCTTATGGAGTTTATCTGTACAGTCCCAACATAGTAATACTAAGTGCCCACCTAGGTTAGCCCAAGTAAATGTATTCCCTGGTGCTTCTACTCCACATGTACATATGTTCATCTGAGTAGTATCGTATTTAATATTCTTCTTCCTAGGCACGGCACTCCTGAGTCTCTAACCACTCTTGATTAGTGGATGCCTGTAAGCGTAGGATAGTTTGGGTATTATCTGAAACAATACCTTGAGCCTTCTCCAAACTATCTTGTAGCTTTTTTATTGTGATAGACTGTTGACCTACAGTTACTTCTAAAGTAGAGATATGAGCAGTAAGTTGTATCTTTTCCTGTTCATATGCCTTTCTTAATTGTTCTAAAGCTTCTGGATACTTCATCTGTTCCGTCATTATTTAAATAACTCCAGTTGCTAAACATATAAACGTTACCCAAACACCTGTAGCTATTAATCCATTAGTGATTACCATCCAGATGTTTATTAACTTACTGGATGGAACCCATATAGTATTGTTTATCTTACTAAATGTAATCTTCTCTAACATTCTACCTTCTCCTTAAATTAAAAGAACCATTCCTCAGCCTTCGCAAAACTGAGGAATGGTTTGAAGTAGTCTAAGCCTAGCTTAGAAGCTTAGACTTTAAACGCCACACCCCGATTTCCCTACCGTGAGTAGAGTTACGAGTAGAGGGCGTGTAACCAACCCTGGTGAATCCATTACCCTTGAAGATAGAGCCAACTACCGAAGGGGAACTGGGCATCCCAACAATGTTAACAACATCATCCGAAGTAACAAACCCTTTCTGTTGTGCCAACTTATACGCTGCTTGTCTTGCCTTTGCAAGGTATACTTGATTACCATTAGAGCTTTTGCTCTGGGTTCCCTTATCTGCCATATAGTGTAATCCTCCTAAATTTATGATTCTTGCGAAGTAACTTACCAAGAGCCTTTATTAATGACTCTTGCTATAGCTCCATATACTGATAAGTCTTGCCAAGAATCCTCGACAGACTCATTGCTGGGCACTCTATCAGACTGAATCAGATTTGTCAACCTCTCGATTTTGTCACTGGCCCTAACCAGAACACCTATCTGACCAAACTTAGAAATGTTAAGCCTACCATAATCTCTTTGCTTCTGGTCAAATAACTTAATATCATCGAGAAGTATATCAATAATTTCAAACGTATGGTCTTCTGTACACTCTAAGAACTTATGTATGTTTGCTCTGAGTCTATCGTGTTCTACTTTCTTATCTTCTTCTGGTGTATTCATACTAATTCCTTATACACATCTGATAAACTGGCATACTTTCGGGTAGTGCTAGAGAAACTAAATAATCTTTCTTATAACTTTCTAAGCATTCTTTACACATACAAGTCTTATTTGCTGTAATCCAATTTAATTGAACTTGGGCACTAGCGTGGTTATAAGCCTGTACTGTAGCTTGTATAGTATACGGTTCCCCCTTACAGATAAACTTCGACCCTACATAGTAATACATAAATACCTCCTTAATTTTCTTGGGGGGATGGACTTTCCATCTGGATTACTTTAGCACTTTCGGCAGAAGTTGTCAACCCTTCTTCGCCCCCCAATACTTCATATGTTTTCTTTGTGTAATTAAATAAGTGTATAGTTTTATAGTGAATATCTATAGTGACCTCTAGCATTTTAACTGTAACTTCATAGATTTTCCAGTTTATAACTGCTAAGAATATAGATATGAGCAATAAAAATACTATTGCTATAATTTCTAACATACTCTTCTCCTAAAAATAATGGGTTCCCAAGAGTGGGAACCCATTCGGAAGACTCAGAGTAGCCTAGTTCAACCTTAACATTAAGGGGTGGGATTACTATTAAGCTAGACTACCCTGACTCTCCACTCCAATCTAACGCAGATGGTTCACCTTCTAAATTAACATCTAAGAGTAACCTCTTAAAAGTGAGGTCTGTTTTATACTCTTCTTCATATAATAACTTATATATTTTTCTCTTTAACGCTAACCCTATAAAATTACCATTTAGTTTAATGGAACTTTTTGCAATCTCTCGTAACATATATAAATCTGTAGGTGTTACTGGAAGTGATATTAGAGTTTCTCGATCATAATCTTCTTCTGTAGCTTGCAGGACTGCCATACCTACCTTATCTAATAAATCTACAGGGGATGGTAATCCAGCATTAGCTGAAATAGGAGTAACAGTTGTGAAATTTTCTGACCGTCCATCCCTTTCAATCATCATAGTTAATCTATCATCTATATATAATACTTCATCTCTAGTAAGCTCTAGAACTTTAAGTTCTTCTTCTTCACATTCTTCATGTCCACAATCAAAGGAATCACTGTTTATATTCATTCATCACCTTCTGAATCCAGGTTGTCCCAAATAGCTTCTTTATCCCGCCTAGCTTGTTTAATCTCCTTTCGTTTAGATTTATCTTTAGGGGATGTTTCTTTATATTCATTGAAAGTTTTCTTTCTCTTCTTCTCTAATTTAGTTTCTCTATGTTCCCATTTATTCATATCATTGACCTAACCTAGTCACTTTAACCTCTATATATAATAAGTTTTTATTTGGGGGATCACCCCCACAATTAGTACATTCTCGTAGTACTGGGGTAGAAATATTGTGTCTTTTTATTAAGTCTTCAACCCAATGTCTATTTTTTCGGTCTGGCCCGTTGTCACAAATAATACAATATCCGAATTTAACCACCATGTCAACCTCTGCCGACAAGTTCCTCTGTACCAATATTAATATGCAACCATGTTACGTAACAATAAATACACAACGGGCCAGAGTTACAGGCCAAATCAGGAGTAGAGATAATGAAAGGTTCAGGGGCTTCATACTCATGACCTCTAGGACACTTAAAGGTTACTAGTGTCTTCTCTAAATCATCTGAAGATTCCTCTACGTCCCAAGATGGCTGTATTGAAGACTCAGGATGTTCCTGACAACAGGGATGCCAATGATTTTTAGCAGCAGTAACCCATGCTGGTTTGGACATTTGCTCCACATACATTCTCAGACTATCTGGATTTATGTTCATGGACTTTCTCCCTTAGATTCAAACAATAGATTCCGTAAAGCTTCGTGCCTACGACTCTCTCTACGGTGCAATGCATCATGATAATTATCCGTAGAATCAAATAAAAATTGTAACTCCTGATGTTCAAAGAATTCGTATAGTCTATCTGGATGAGTACTAAAGCCCATCCATGTCATAATATCTATACCGAAACCTAATTGAGTAGAGGTAATTCTAGAGGTTAGTCCTAGTAGATGACCACTATCTCCGTGGAACAAACCACCCCCAGAGTTCCCAAATATACTGGGAGCATTCTGCATGAGATATGCTTTCTGGTCAATGATTTCTCGTAGGTAAGTTAGATTACCTGGGCTAGGAAATGGGTCATGAAGTAATGAACAACCACTAACCCAGATAGGGTCAGATACTTGGAGTTCCTTTATTTCATCCCTAGGTATAATACTAGCTACGTTAGTCATAGGTCTAGTATTATTTAACTTAACCGCAGCTAAGTCATGGTGTTTATCATAAGCAATGATTTGTGCAGAGGTAGAGTTTGCAGATACTACTTTACTCCTATCGTAATCAAAGACTTCAATGCGTACTTCTTCTAGTACATCAGTCTTCACATCTTTCTTAAGAACGTTATCCCATTGTTCAGAAACTTTAATAGCCCCATCAATAACGTGTTGACAAGTTAAGGCAATGTTAATATATTCTCCTGGTTTATTAGGGTCTTCTTCACTATAAACTAAGACCCCACTTCCTCCAGCTTGTCCAGCTAAAACTTTCGTTACTGGGTATAAAACCTTTTCGTGAATTTCTACCTGTGATAAACTCATCTTAAACCCTCCTAAACTACTTTAAAGTGCGTACTATATCGGAAATATTATCCAACTCTTTGTTTAAGGCGGTAGATATTACATTAATATTATACTCTAAAATTTGTAATTTGTCTAACATTTTATCAATCTTGTCTTCAATCTCATTAACTCTAGTATGATATTCTGCATTAGACGTAATTAAATACGACATTACCATAGCTTTTCTACTTCCTCAACTGATTTCCTTACGTATGTTCCTAACATAAAAGCACATTGCATTAGATTTCTTACCTCTGCAACTGACCACATACCTGTAGGTTGACTATTAGAGATACACATATGCCCTTGTGGTAAAGAACAAAAGAGCATATACAAAGCTGGGTCTACTCCAGGTGTCTGTAATAGACGTACTGATTCTTCATAAGAGGGGTCTGCCATTGACCCCTCTAGTAGCTCAGTCCCTAACATTGCCCATTCGGGCATCTGTGATTCACTATTGTCTGCATTCATATTATAATAGACGCTAACACTCCAAATGCAACGAATATCCAAAGGACTTTAACGGGGTCATTAACTTCCATGCTCACCTCTCAAAAATTTATTTCCGTCATCTTAGCACATTCGACCAGATGGGGCAAGTGGTTGGGGGCACCTTGTTCAGATGCCCCCATAGGTGAGAATGGATCACCTCCTTACTCTCCAGACTCTGCGGGAGAGTTCCTAATTCATATTTAAGCGTTGTAAGAATACTTCATAAGGAACGGTTACTATCCAATCCGAATTATTTTCTAATTCTAACTGTCTCCAAACTAACTGTAATAAGACCTGATTAAAGATGGGGCCAATCTTATCCGTCACTACAACATAGGCTTGAATAGGGTCATTAGGAAAAAAAGGTCTAACGGCTTCTAGTAACTCTTTATATTGTTGTTCATGATTATTAATCATTATATTAATATAAACCCCGATTCACATTTATAGTATCCAGTTCCTAACTGGTCTGTCTTAAAGGAATCACTTTGTGGCTCAAAGAGTTCAGCCGTGCCATCCGAAAAGACAACACAATTATAAGCGTGGCCTCCCGAATAGTCAACCACCAATCCCACATTATTCAAATGAAATTTCCTATCCATCCTAGCTTTAAAACTAAAGGCAAAGTTATCACAATCATATTTTTCTGCTACGTATTTTTTATTGTCCGTCCAATCCCACTGGATTATAGCATCGAAATCCAAACGAGTGCAAGTCCAATACTTACTGTCTAGAACTTTGCGATGCATTGAACTACCTATCATATTGGCATTAAGTAATCTTTGTGCTATCCATACAGTATCATGTTCTTCTAAAGGTTCACTTAATGTAGGTGGTGTAAGTACCCTAATTATTTCTTGAATTCTATTTGTTATCATTCCCATTTTTTAATAGCTTTTTCTAAATCATCTAAAGCTTTCATAGCATCAGCCTGGTCTTTCTTTAAACTATCTAGTTCTATATTTAAAGCTGATATTTCCATTTCATTCCCATGTGTTTCTTGTTCTCTTTCTTCTATTTTAAGAAAGATAGTTTTTAATCTGATAATTAAAGTCAGTAAACGATTAGTCATTTAAGTTATTCTCTCCCGTTTTCTCAATTGCATGATCTTTCAGATCTTTAATAAGAGTAGTAAAAGCCTTATCTAAACTTTTCTTATTAACTGTTAAAGTTTCTGCTAATTCTAACATTTCTTCAGGACTTACTTTCTTATCTTTAAGAGAATCTATAACAGTTAATATAGTTATTCCCGAAGATTTTCCTGCATCTAATATAGCTGTAATAGTTATTTTATATCTACCCAGGTCTTTTACAGTACGACTTCTAGTACCATATAAAGCTTTAACTATATGAGTAAATAAAGTGATGCCCACTAGTAATACTTTAATCACTAAAGTTTTATTAAGTATCATTAGAGGTTCGCCCACAACTACAGTTACCTCCGCAAGGACAAGCTGAAGTTTCTGGTGTATCCGAATACCACAAATCAATAATTGGGTTTACATCATGTGGTTCACAATCGCATACCTCACAGTCACAAGTACAATCTTCTTCGCACTCACAAACACCCTTTAAAGAGTATGCATTAATGTCACAATAACATTCATCTCCCATTAAATCTCCTCCTATTCTGACTCCAATATTTTCATTCCCAATGCCCCTAATAAAGTAATACACCCCGTAGTAATTTCAATATGTCCTAAATCTAGGGACAATATTGCTATAGCTCCTAATACTAGGATGCTTATCAAAATTTGGGGGCGTAAGTGTTTCATGATTTATTCCAGGATCCTAAATACTTCTCTACCTCTAATTGTCTGAGGTCGGAATGGGATGGGGGTGGACACCCATTGTTTTTCATATATGTATACCATTCTACAGGGTGTCCTTTCGGTGAGTTAGCTTTCCCAATCCATCCAACTACAGTTCCAAAAACAAAACTAATACCAGTATATATACCAATCATTAATATTACGAATCCTCCTTCCAAGTAGTGACTTCATTTTATTATACACCAATTCAGAAGAAAGTCAAGCTCAATGGACAAAGAATATTATATATTAGGATTATAGATAGAACTCATTATCACAAAACCATTTGGAAAAGGATTTTCGTATTGGGAAAGATACTGCTATTTCTGTTGAATACCAAGGATGCATATTAGTTTGCAAATCCTTATGTGCTTTAGCAGCTAGAGAAGTATCGTAAGTAGGAGCATCCGCATCTAATTTCTTTCCTAGATGTGACCCAGCTTCATTAACAGTCCAAGGGGGTTTCATATGAATAGGTATACCGAAGTCATCCGTTTCTGTTTCTATGACAGGAGTATACCTCATAGCTTCCTGGGGCTGTTCAGAAGGAAATCCATACTCCCGTAGTAATTGATGGTGTTCTGCTTGCCTTCCCGCAGTATTTAATAGAGTGGCAAAGACCGCAGCCATATCTTTTGGCGATGAAGGTTTGCCTTGTTTCTCTACCCATTCCAAGAATGACCCTGTAAAATCAATTGACCCGTCTGCTTTTTCCATTAACATAGTTAACTCCCTTCCTTCATCAATAGTTGGAGATTCATCTAACGGTGCAAAAACTTTACAGTACATGTGGTCTTCAATCATTCCTTCAACTATATCACATGTTCCTTCTTGTTTATTAAAGAATTTACAGGTACCACACATAATACCATTTTGCATTTCCACATCAGTAGCATTTCTATAACCTGAATCTGGCTGAGTAATTTTACCTTCTTCTTTCTGAAGAAAGCAACTACCGTCACATTCCTGTTTTTGGACAAGACAGCTACCGTCAATACAAGTAGCCACGGCTTCCCTAGATTTCAGTATATCAAATACAGCATTTTGATTTACACCCTTCTCACAAACTGTAACTTCTGCAAGTTCCATCTCGTCTACTTGCATATAGGGTTGCAAACCTTTTTGCATATTCTGAGTTTTAGTTGCACTTCCCGCAATGGAATAACTCTTTAGCTTACCTTCATTAACTTGATCCATAACCCGCTGGGCAATTTTTGTATCATCCCTTAATTCCGTAATAAAAAAGAGTCCATTCTCACCTACACCAGATTTAAAAATCTGCCCACCTTTAGAAATGTATGCGGGTAATGCCCAACCAACTTGAACATCAGAGTGTAGTACCATTGTATTCCTAGTACGGAAGTTGTCCATATATTTTTCAAAAGCTTTCTCTAAAGCTTGTGTGGTAATTAAATGTCCTTCCCTATCAATTAATTCCACCGATGCAGGGCCACCTAAGACCATAGCATCACCTTCACTTAATTTAGAGACAGCTTTAGAATAGGTGAGGTCATCTGGATAAGCTCTAGATAAAGTTATAAGTTCAGCCTTAGATGCTATTCCCGCTTTGAATAAGCGTTTATATTCATCAAGGGCACCAGAAATATCTTCTAATGATACCTTCCCACTGTCTTGCTTTTCAATAGGAAGTATGGTAGCATCAATACCAACTGTTTGATACATCTCATTATTTGATGCCCAATTAGATGGACTAGGTATTTTTCCTACGGCAGTTTGAATCGTAGATGTAACCATTAACCATTGACTCCCCACACCACTCCACTAACAGTAGGAGTTCCAGAGGCAGATATTATTGAGACATTTTCCCTAAAGTCTACGGGGAAATTAGATTCGTATGTTGCTCCCGCCAATACAGGTATTCCCGTAGTAGCTGAAGCAGTTGCATCAAATGCCACATAAACAATTTCCGCTGATGTTCCTGATTCATTCTTTATTTGTATCCCCCTAATAACAGACATGGCAGGACGCTTCCTAGAAGTAGAAGCATTAGCTGTTCCCGACCATTCATAATTTAGTCCAGAAGCTCCATCTACATAAGTAGATACAGCATTAGTATCTTCCCGTACTTCAAACATTATCTTATCAGTATACCAGTTAATATTATGGTTAGCAGCACTAACAACATAAACTCTATACGTTGCTGCTGCGGTACTTCCTGCTATTGAATAAGAAGCAGTAATCCGTGCAAAGCTAGTGGTTAGGTCAGTATCAGCAGAAGTCGCAAGTTCCACACCAGAAGCATCAGTAATCTGTATCTTAACACTTCCTGATGCAGAAGCTCCCCTAACTTCACATTGGGCCGTTATGTGTTGAGGAGTTACACTAAAACCAACCGCAGGAGAAGCCCAATAAAAGCCTTCCCCCGCAGCAGAATTTGCGGGATTGGTGAGGAGGGACGCTGCACCTACTGAGGCTTGGCCTGTATCTCTAGCGATAGCTGACCCAGTAGCTGTAAATATTGTAACATCGGTAGCCTCTATTCTAGGATTAGTAACCCAGTTTACTGCAATTTCCCCCCTATCAATAGATAATAAATTAGCTGCTGTAGTGGAAGTTGCCGTTCTAAAGGGGGAATATTTTGTATAAGGATGAACAGATTGACGGGTAGATGAATCTATCTCCCATTCCCGTGCATCATTATGTCGTTCATTAGCCATGCAAGACTCCTAATGTTAGTTTGGGGATTTAGAATACCAATTTAAGATGCCAACTACCGCAGCTAAGACAACTCCCGCATGAGCAAACATAGCAAATAACATCATAAATAAAGTTTTCGCACCATAAAATCTGGTGCGCCAGTGTTTTAGTTCGTCCAATTCATTATTAACTCTTTCTAAACCAGAAACTAACGTTCTATTTAATTCCGTGGAAGTCTCTATATAACTATCTAGACGTTCCATATAAACTGCAACTTTGACTTCTAACTCATCATCATCCAATGGTTTCATCCGATTTCTCATTTGAGTCATGTTGCACTTTCCTCAATACAATAATAGGATTATTTGTTCCAAACTTAGGAAGAAGAGATTTTCTATAGAAATCTATAGGATTTCCGTTATCATCATAACGGATTAAAGTAGGGTGTTTAGGACGATTTATTCTCATCTCCCCTCCGTATAGATAGGGGGGTGGGTATAACCCCACCCCCCCAGGAAAATTAGGTAGCGTTCAAATCCCCAATCTTAGCCTGTACCCAGAGATTCTTGCACCGCATTTCGCCCATTGTATAGAGCAGACCCCTCACCACCAAAGCATTGGCAGCGAAGTAGTCACGGTTCTCAACATACTGAGTAGGTTGAGCAACAGCAATTTCTAGGTAGTCAGTGTCCAACACGTAGATGTTGGAACCCAAGACTGCATCATTAGAAGCAACCGACTTAGGCACATCGGCATCAGGGAGAATTGGTATGCCCTGATACGTAGCCAAGACCAAACCAGTACGGGTACCAGGGAAGGTTCGCTCTGAACCCACACCAACCTGATACTCTTCCTGACCCATATAACGTTGGTTAGAATTTAACAAACGCTCAAGGTTAAAGTATTGATCGTGCCCAAGGAGAATTAGCTTCGGCTCTCCACCGTTCTCACGAATCTTCTGGATAGCAGTATCCAGGTGAGTGAGAGACAAAGCCCGTCCAGTACCACTGTTTAGCTGAACACTAGCAGCAGCGTTCCAACCACCAGCAACACGGTCACTGTAGGTTAGGTCATAAGCCCTAACTTCAGCACCATTCGTTACACCCCCGACAACCATAGCATCTTCTGCTACAATGTCATCAAGGGAAGTGAATCCAGCCCGACTATGCGTATAGGCTAGGTCACCATCTGCGAAAGCTGTGCCAGTGGCTACGGTCACCACACCAGTAGAGGTATTAACCGCAGACACAACAGAACCAGAAGTCCTGTCAAAACCGCTGTTAGCGTCATTCATAGCTATTGCATCACCAATCTTAAAGTGATGGGCAACAGCAGCGGGTACTGTGAAGGCAGTCGTTGAACCAGCAGATACAATAAATGCACCACCAGCCAACAATTCTTCATTGATTTCCTTGATATGGTCAAGCTGAGAATTCTCATTCTCCATCGCCAGAACATCTCCAATACCGCCTTCCAACTGTGCGGTGAAGACCGACTTCACAGAAGCACCGAAGGTCGTGGATACAATACGAGGCAAGCTCGATACTGTAGCAATATTAGAGACATCGACAGTGGGGAGACTCCCCGTCTCAGTTACTGGTCGTGACCTACTTGAGCCACGGTCAGTCCTGACACGCCAACCAGCCGTATTACCCCAAACTACCCTTGGGACAGCATTGAAGAAACGAGTCTGATTGTTCAAAGCTTGCCACACCTTGCGTCCATAAGTTGTATTGAAGATACCAGTAGCAGTATCAACAGTGAAATAGGACTGTTTCATCAGGTATTCAGGCCCGAACACCGACTGATACAGACCACGCTGTGACTGTGCTAGGTATTCTGATAAACTAGGATTAGCCATAGTGTGACTCCTTTAATTTAGATTTAATTGCTAAGTAGTTCCCTTGGTACCCCATCAGTATTTCCCATTTCAATCTGGGCCTGAAGGTTACGCAATTCTTTATAAGACATACCAGCTAACTGGTCAACCGTATCAGCAGATTCCTGAGCTTTTACAATTGGCGTAGTCCCATCAACTCCCAATGGGCTAATCTGTTGAGGAGCTTGAAGACCCAATTCCTCTCTAAATCCCATCTTCCGAAGCCTTTGCTCCGACTCTGCTTGCACTGCCTTTTGCATGTTAGACTCAGTATTAGCTATCTGCTTTTTCAAAGCATCAAGCTCTTTAGCCATAGCTTCTATATCCTCATCCTCTTCTTCCTTATCTTTATCCCCGCCTTTATACATTCCTTTTCTAGCTTCAGCTTCCTCTTCCTTAGGATGCTCCGCAGCACCATCTCCTTCCTTTTCTACTTCCTCTTCATCTTCTTCATCCCGATTTTTGTCAAAGTTAAATTTCTTCTTGCCATTCTCTTCCTCTTCTTCTTCTTCCGCAGCTTGAATGGTAGCTTGCTGGTCTGCAATCTTAGTAGTAGGATTGATTGGGGATTCCCAATCTTCGCCCCTACCCTTCATCTTAGTACCAGACCGTACCTTCGTGCCATCTACATCCATTCCATTGTCAGCCTTAATCATTCCATAGACTTCTGAAGCAATAGCTTTTAGCATAGCACTTCGTTCATCTACTTCCTGCTTTGCGATAGCCACATCTTCATCACGAACAAAGCGGTCATCCATCTTCTGCAAGACTTCAGCGACAGCAGAAAGGGCCAACGTATTACCCTCCATATGTTTCTCTATCCGATTTAGAACATCGTCTGCCATAATACCCTCCTAGTATATATAATATATGATATCCTAAGAAGGTTGGTCTAAGCCACTTCCGACCTTCTAAACCCGCATAACTATTATATAGTTACACGATTTATTATACTAATTTTTCTGTAAAAATGGAACGTTTTGTATAATTTATTTATAATGAATCTTCATCTAAACCTAAAGAAACTAATTTTAATATCTCGTTTCTAAAATCATACATAGGGACTTGAACTAATTTCTTAAATTTCTCACATTGTGTGCCTTCTGGCATTGAAGCTTCAATTAAATCTAAGACTTTACCTACCATCCTAGAATGACGAGATACTATAAACTCTTGTTCAGGAGTAACTCTACTTATATCTACCATAACTTACCTCCTCTATTTAGTGGCTCCGATGCTTGCCATAATTTCGGCCATGGCTTCATCTATTGAACTTTCCAAAGCATTTTTCATAAAAAAGGTACCAGTTCTACCTGGAGAAGAACTGAGAGTTCGCCATTGTCCATTTACATTTACAGGTTTTTTACCTTTAAAAGTCTTTGTATGTCCTGTAATTGTCGTTGTTCCATTTTTAGTCTGTCGTTTATGGCGTTTCCATTTTCCTGTCCACGAACCTCCCACATTAACTGGTGTAGTACCTTCTTCTACATCTGATGCATACGGAACAGTAGCTCCTAATTCAAACCCATCAGAAGCTATATTTACATATAAACTTCTATACAAGTCTCCTGTCTGCACAGGACATGTATCCCGTGATTTAGCTAAGGCTGCATTCCCAATATCACGGGGCAGTCTTGATTTTAATATACCTATTACTTGTTGTAAAGACATTCCTGGCATCTAATAGCTCCTTATTATACTTAGAACTATACTAATTATACCCATTATGCGCCCAAATTTCGGGAATTTCATCCTTGAATTTCGATTTAGTATTATCATATTTATTCAAATAAATGATTTCCTTTCCTATATAACCATACTTAGGATGCCAATACGTTATTATCTGTTGGGGTTTCGTCACCGCTTGTAACCTAGTCATGGCAAATTCATCTGCCCCTTTCATACACCCACAAATATGGGCAGAACCTGTACCAATATCTAGCTCGTCTACTCTATGAAAGTGTCCAATCATTACAGAATCAAAATGGGCTGGTATGTTATCTGGAACCTCTCCTAGTTCATTTTCTAGTCCCTTCTTAAAATGTAAGACTGACCGTAAGTTAGTTAACACTTTTGTTATAGAAGCTAAACTACCCGCTCCTGATACTGCATCCCCGTGCATTGCTAGTATATTTCT
>Ga0310345_10001256_pt1 | contig 29214 bp, 30 predicted proteins | sample HC15DNA20500_MG_FD_204667 | JGI IMG/M metagenome (GOLD analysis project Ga0310345, IMG submission 204667) | Marine microbial communities from station ALOHA, North Pacific Subtropical Gyre - HC15-DNA-20-500_MG | ecosystem: Environmental > Aquatic > Marine > Oceanic | place: Pacific Ocean: North... | reverse complement strand
GTTCCTAAAGGATTCGAAGGAAGTGCCTCAATTGCATTAATTATGCTCGGATCTATACTAGATTTAAGAACAATAATTGAATTGTATTTATCAATATCAGACCCTGCCAATGCTTTAAGTTGTTCAGTCATCTTGGTACCACCTTTTTGTAATTTTCTACCAAGTCTTTTTGATTTTGGAATTACAAAGAGTATTTTTTTTTTTTTGGTTTGATTTTTTATCATATTATGTATATATTATATGAATAATTTATTTTTTGCTTAAACTATAAAAATAAATTATTTATATAATATATAAATGGAATATTTAGGTAATCGTAGAAGACGACAAAGACGACAAAGACGACAAAGAAGCAATACTCCACCTCCTCCGGCTCCTAGGGTAGGTGATACAGTTCAAATAATACTTAAACCTTATGACAATAATGTTAAAGTAATTGGTGTAGTTAAAAGGGTTTTAACTAAAAGAAAATATCATTCAAGAGGACATAAGGTTGAATTAAAAAATGGGACAATAGGAAGAACTGTCAAAATAATTAAGCGAAAGTAAATTTTTCTTGTGTTTTTTTTATTAATTGTGCGAAATATTGTATATTTTTTCTATTTTCTTTAAGTTCTATTTTTATTTTTTCAATATTTTCAGTATGGCAAGTAACATTAGTGTTTAATTTACTAATTTTTTCTTTAAATTTATTTATATTTTTGGAAAAATTTTCTAATTTTGTTTTTAAATCATCAATATCATTTTGTAATTTAGAAGTCATAATATTACTTAGTGTACTAATAAGTTATTTAAATTTACTTAAATTAAAAATTTAATTCGATTGCTGGACAACTAATACATTTTTTATCTATAACAATAGCTAAACACATATAAAATGTGATTATATCAGTACTAAAATATTGTGTCCAACCAAAATATTTTTCATTAATTGGTAAATATTGTAATATTTGTGCTATAAATGTAGAGTTATGAATGTTTTTATGAGTAAGAACTGCATGATGTAAAACAGTTGTAATTGTTAGTAATACACAACCAATATAAAAATATTTAGAATATCCTCTAGTTGCTACAGCAAGAAGCATTCCAAAAAATGAAAAATAATCAACCATATGATCATATTTATCTCCAAATTCACTTGTAGTTTTAGTATATCTTGCTAATGGACCATCAATACAATCTAAAATATATCTAATACAGAAGAATAAAGAACCATAAATATAATATCCTTTAAGAACACACCAAATTGCTATACATCCAGTAATTAATGATAGTGTTGTTATCATATTTGGGGAAATATTATTTTTTTCTAAAGATTGTACTATATTGAATGATATATTTCTAACAATAAATTGATCTATAATACCTTCTTGTTTAATTGTTTCTTCTTCTGCTAGTTTGAAAATTTCAAATTCATCTTCTTTTTTTTGTGTATTTGTCATAATACTTATATATTAAACTACTGAAATTAAAATTGAATGATTGAATATTTATATAATTTTAATCTTAATTGATTTAATAAAAATGTCTTACGAACTTGTTCAAACTTTACAACATCTTGATGATGCCGAATTATTTAAAATTTGTTTTGTAAAATTAGTGCATAGAGATAGGAAGAAAAATTATTATTTTGAGGATTATGAAAGTGGAAATAATAAATATAATGATAAATTTAAAGAAACTTTAATGTTTTTTCAAGAACTTATTGTAAATGCGGACGAAGGTCGAATTTATTTAGATCAATATGTAAAAGTAGTTCCATTTTATATTGAACTTGCTACAAGAATTAATAAAGTTCGTAAATATTCATCATCTGGATTTACAATGAATTCTAATAAAAATATTTATGAATTTCCTCAAGAAAGAGGTTTTATTCTTGTAAATAAAAGAGTTGAATTTAATAATATATCAGAGTATTTAAAAATGCGTTTAAATTTGGTATTATCATATGATATATTAAATGGTTTTTGGATTAGTTCCAAAAATAGATATATAAAAAATCTAATTGATAAAATTAAGGAAAAAGATGATAAAATTTTAAAAATGGCACGAAAAGTTTTACAACCTATTACTGCGATGACTCGTAATGTTAATAATAGATATTATGATATTTATTAATTAAAAAGGTAATAAATTCAGTCCCAAATTTAATAATATTAAAATTCAAATTTCATGATTTCTTCATACTCAGGTAATTTGTTCTTTGTCTTGAATCTGCTAAAAATTTTATTTCCTCTTTCTTTACTACTATGTGTTCGTGTTGTTGGAAACATAGCAGAAATATCAAAGCAATAAATATCTTCAGTATACTCAGAAATAAGAGAACAAATTTCAATTGGAAGTATTGTTTTCTTCAGACTATTATAAATAGTTTGTTTATTAAAAGAAAATATATTTTCACCTCCATTTGAACCATCGTTAATTCCATCTAGAATAAATAAAATATCATCAATATTAATTTTTTCTATTTTTGAAAACCAAGTAGATTCAATAAAATAACAATCATTTTCGTCGTATTTAATTTCACTTTTAAGTAAATGTGCTTCGTCTTCAATACAATCCAAATCAACATATGTTAAATGATCTTCTACAGAAAATTCTGTAAGTCTATTTTTGTTGCTATTCCATCTATACCCAGAGTTAAATTTTCGAGGATTAGTAAGTAATTTTTGAAATGTTTGTTTATTAATTTTATACTCAATTTTTTGTGAGAAGATATCAAAATCAATCTTATCCATATATCTGAATATGTTATGATATTTATATTTTCTTAAAATATCAATTTCTTCAGTATCAATATTAGTATTAAAGCCAACAATCCAAATTCTAGTTTTAAAATAAGACATTATAATATCTATGTTTTATTAATAAACTTATTATTAAGTATATAAATTATGATAAATAAGAATTGATTCGATTTTTATTTTATTATTCATTTAGAATAATCAAATCTTTATAATTTGAATTTATATATTTTGGTGGATTTATATACATTAAGTTTCCATAAATTTGTGTTCGTTGATATTTTAAATGATTATAATTTAATCTTATTGCGTGTAATGTTGGTGGATCATTATCTGGATGAAATATAACTATAGAATTATTTTCATTCATAGTTTTTATCGTATTACACCATTTCCAAGGGACCCAACACCGATTTATATTTTTATTTTGTTTCCAATATTTTTGAATATATTTATAGTTATTTTTAAATTCTAATAAATGTGTATGACAATCTAACTCTTCTATTTCTTTATTATTATTTATATTTAATAAATAAGTTAGGCATTTTTTTCGAATATCAGGATGAGGGCTTATTTCATATCCTGTTAAATTTTTTTGAATTGCTGATATAACAGTTGTTTTTTCTTTTATATTAAATTTTTTTTTGAGTATTTTATGAAAATCATTACTATTCATAAAATCTAATAATTCTTTTATTTTTTTATTTTTATAATTGTTTAATCTAAATGTTATTCCAATATTTTCTACTGGATTATTAGATTTAAAATTATCAGGATTTTCTAAATAATTTTTATATTCATTCCAATTTTTCGTACAACCGGGAAATCTTTGAATACTCCATCCATTATTAATTAATTTATTATATAATTTATCTTGTGTCTTCTGTTCTTCAAAATGGATTTGATTATTGTTAATTATTAATTCTAAATGTTCATCAGATAAAAAATTTTTTATATCTAAATGAGGATATGGTTTTTTAATAAATTCGGCTGTTTCAATTTTATCTAAAATATAAGAAAACTCTAAACTCATCTTTATATATAATATTTAAACTAAATTTTTAATTGTAGGGTTATTATAAAAATCATTTAATGTTTTTTTTTTTCATCATTAAAAAATTCAAGAATAATATTTTTTAATAGTTACTAGAACTTTAGTTTTAAAATCTTGTTCTATTTCATCAATAGTTTTTTTTAATAATTGTTTATTATTAATTAATTCTATTATACCTACTAATCTAGGATCATTTTGTTTTTTTATTTTAAAATTTACTTTTGTTCCAAATGCTAAACAAGGTAACATTACATGAACTCTATTAGTTGTTACTAATTTTGCTCTAGCATATCCATCTAAAAGATTTTGTGCTATTGGAATTCTTTGCATATAATTCATTGAAGCATATCTTCGTTGTTGATGAGTTATATATCTACTTCTATCAGTTGCTGGTATATCAACACTATATTTAGTATTACCTTTTTGATTTTTATAGATATTATCTAATGTAAGAGTTAAACAACCAGAAAAGTATGAATTAATTCCTTTATTTGCTAAATATTTAGCAGTGCTTCTATCTCTACATCCAATCGGTTCATTTAGTTTATAATATGGAATATAACATTCATCAAGCATATCTTTATTATTTATATGAAATGATATAAAGATTGGTTTAATATTAGAAGGTGGTGGCCAATCTAAATCATTATTAAATAATTTTCTTTTAGATAATCCAGTAAATTTACTACGACCTTTAGGTGTATCAATTTTATGCATAAACCATCCATTCATCACACAAATAATATTTTGTATATTTTGTGGAGTTTTACTAGAGAAATCTCTATTTATTGGAATCATATTCAAAATATATTTTGCTTCAGGATTGATAATACAATTATATTTATCAAATCCACTATGAAATTTTAAACTATGAATTTCATTCATTTTTTTTAATATACCAATCATAGCAAGTGTTTGTACGTCATCACCAATATTACTTGAAATATTTTGATAATCAAAAAATCCGAAATTTACATATACTTTTCCTTCACTCATGGTTATATTATATAATAATACTTTATAATGAAAGAAAATAATCTCGAACATATTTTAATTGTTTAATTTTATTTTTAACTCCAACAGTACAAGTTGCGTGATGCATAATTGTAGAAATTGGTGGTGCTTTAAATCTTTCTTCTGTGGTAGATATTAATACTAATTTTCCACTAATATATTTTCTTAATGGTAAATATCCCCATTTAATATCATAATTATTTTTAAATGGTTTTCTTTTAAAATGATAATATTTTTTTTCAACAAAACCTTTTGGAATACCAAGTAATAATTTAGCATTTATCTCATCATTATTTTTATTTTCTTTCATTTTCTTTTTAATATCTGTAAAAAATTTTTTAGTTTTTTCATTTGCTCTACAAATAAAAAATCCCATACAAATACTTCTACCTCCTATTTGAAATAAAATATCATAATTTTGTTTTGCAAATTCATTAGAACAATCTTTAATAAAATTTCCAAAGAATTGAATATCAATATCAGAATGAATAAATACATTATTTGGTTTATCAATATTTTCATTAATCCCTTTAAGTATCGTATCTATTTTAAAAAACATTGTTTCTAACCACCCATTACTATTTAATTTTGCAGTTTGACATTTTTGTTCAAATTCAGTAATATCTAAATCAGCATTATATTCAGATTTAATACTAGGTAAAAACCATTCATCTAATAATATCTTATGTGATTTGGTATAAAAAATGTAAACTTTCATATTGTATAATATAAAAAAATATATATAAAATATCAAAGGAAACTCGCATTGGGACTGGATATAAATTTTTATAATTATTAAAGAATTGTTTCAATATTAGGTTCTAAAACTTTAACAATCAGTTTATTTTTTATAGAAATATTTCCTAATATTCCAATCATTTTTACTTTAATCTTTTGATATAAATCAAGTTTAAGTGTCTTATTAGTTTGTTTATTAGTTAAAATTAAAGTATTATCTAATTTTTCAACATTAATCATTTCAATTAATTTTTGGTCGAATAAATAAATTCTATCACAAAATTTTAATTCAGGACAATAAATGGTAATATTATTTTCATTCATTGATATAATATATGTTTCATAGATTGTTTCTGTATCAGTATTTTTAACAATATCAATTCTGTTAAAATCTCTATCCATTTTTTTTATTTTTTTAGCAATTTCATTACAATTGATACAAATTTGTTCAATATTTTGTATTGATAAATTTTTAATTAACATATGAATAATAATATCAGGTAATCTTCTAATAGGAGATGTAAAATGAGTATATTTATTTAAATCTAATCCATAATGATAATAATGTCCTTCTTCAGTAGTATATTCAGCAGCATTTGATTGAAAAATTTTTAAAAAAGGTGAAAGTTTTTTATCAATTGTATTAAAATCAATTTCGTGTTCTTTACTTTTATGAGTTCTAAATATACAAGGAGAGTTATTTTCTATTAAATATTTAGCAGTAATATGATTTGCTAAAATCATATAAACTTCAATCATTTTGTGCATATCAAAATCATTAATATTGTAATTAATATTATTAGCCAATTTTTGTGAAATAGTATATAAATTTTTAAGTAAATCATTTCTTTTCATACATTTTTGTGCTTGTTTATATGAATATGCTTTTTTATTAATTAATATACATTCATGAAATTTATAATCAGTAATTTCAAATTCATTACTAAGATAAATCCATAAAGTTAAAGATAATCTTTCTTTTCCTTCTAGTAAAGATGCTAAATTATCACTTAAAATAGTAGGAATCATATTAATTTTTTTATGTGGTCCATAAACAGTAGTACATCTTTTAACTATTTTTTCAAATAAATCAAATTTTTCTGTAAAAGCAGAAACATTTGCAATATGAATTCCAATTTTATATCCATTATCCATTTTTTCTAAACTCAAAGCATCATCAATATCTGTACAATTAGGTGGATCAATACTAATAATTTCTAATTCTCTAATATCATAGAAATTCTCAATATTAAATATATCTTGAATTGTAGTTTTTTTTGTAAGTTGTTTAAGTTTTGGTGGATTATTATTTAAATTATATTTATGAAGAATAGCATCATATTCTGGTATAATTTCTCCAACACTTCCAATAATTTGTCTAATCATTCCATTAGGTATTTTGCGTTCCCATTTATTATATCTAATAATAGCAAATTGATTTTTCTTAACCTTCTTTTTTCTCTTTACACCAGATGCTACTAAAAAATCAGGATATCTAAAATCAAATGATTTAAATAAATAAATTGGATATTTTCTTTTATTAAAACCATATTTATGATTTGAACGAAGTATTAAAACTCCAACGATATCAATATTAGTAATATTAGTTTTAATTACTTTTGTAATTGTTTTAGATTCAAAATCAAAATCAATAATATCATCATGAAATACTTTAAAATCAGCAATATTAATATTTATTGCTTCATAATTACAATCTTCAATAGGTGTAATTGTTGCCAAACGATATTGGCTTTGTATAATTTCAAGTTTACACTTTGTCATAATTAGTTAAATTAACTAGTGTATGATAAAATCAATTTTTATTAAAATACATTAGTCATAAATCCTTTAGTCTCATATACTTTTTTATCTACATGAAATGTTCTTTTTTCAGTAGTTATTTTAAACGTAGCCTTATTATTTCGAATAGTTGGTATAATACTTATAATATTTAAATCTGTTGTTCCCCATCTCCCATTTTTAGAACAATAACGTTTCATAACTGTAAATTTTCTCATAATATCAGCAGTTTTATGTGATGAATAGTAAAAAATGATTTTACCTGATTCTTTACCAAAATCCGTATTTGTATTTTTTCCTAAATTTGTGCAAACAGAATACATTTTATATATTCAAATGTAAATTCAATTCCCTAAATTAATTATGTATAAATATATATTATAATTGTATACGATGTTATGGTGGTTATCATTTATTGGTTCTTCTTGTTTAAATTTTTTTATATTAATGAATATTAAACCTAGAACCAAAGTAGAAAATTTTCAAAAAATATTATCATCTTTATTTATAACGTCTACAACAATTCGTTCTATATTTCCAAGAATTGATGTAGAACGTATTTGTTATTTTGATTCATTTATATCTTCAACTGTAATAGGTCGTTCTGTTGCTACAATTGGTGAAATATCATTTGGTATTCAAATAGCAATTTATTTGCTTGAAATAATTAAAAGATTAAATATTTCTGAATATCATAATAGTTTAATATTATTTCCAATATGTATTACAATAGCACAAGGTATATGTTGGTTAGGAGTGCTTACTAAATATCAATTATTTCATTGTATAGAAGAAAGTATTTGGACAATTTCTGTTGGTTATTGTATTATTCCAACAGTTGTTGAGATAATTCGTAAAACAAAAAATAGTGATACTCGTTTAATTTTTATAACAGGATTAATTGCTTGTATAATGTATATAATTTTTATGTTGTATATTGATATTCCTATGTATTACAAACGTTATATACATAATGAAAATGAGAGTATGAAATATTTAACATTATCTGAAGGTATAAAAGATTGTATGTCTTGTAATATAATTTCAAAGGATTGGAATATTTGGAAAGAGGATTATTATTGGATGTTTGGATATTTTAGTTTATCTACATTATTTTCATTAGCAATGATCCAAATCCCAAAATTATTTTAAATCCAGTCCCTAATTATGTTTTTGTGTCCAGAGGGAACTAAGAGAGAAAATTAAATTATTAAGGGGTTTTTCCCCTTATTTCGCAATAAAGTATATTTGTTATTTCATAAACGTACACACACACCAGACAGCACATAGAATGACCTGTCCACAGTCGGAACAGTTATCTCTTTCTGAAGGAATATTCGTTTTTTCTATTGTTTGTCGTTGTGGTCCTTGTGGTTGTTGTTCTGCTTCCATATTAGAGATGTTCTCTTTTTGGGGAAAACATAATGTTGAACAATCATCCAGTTCTTCGAGTCGTTTGCGTCGTCGGCGTTTTGCGGCTAAACTTCTTCCCTGCCTCATACGTCCTCCCATACGGTTTCTACGTCCCATAATAGTTTTAGTTAAAACTGTTCTCTAGTTGATAATTTATCGTGTAGAGTTTGTTAAATTCAATTTTAATTTAGATTTAATCAGTAAAAAGGAATTGATGTTCCATAGTCCATTTACATAAATTTTGTCTTTCAATATCATTTTGTGGTGTACTTTTCTTTTTTTGTATTGATTGTTTCATATTTTTTCTAATACAATTCCAATATTTTCCAACAAATGATTTATATGGTTCATTTGATAGTGGATAAATACATTTTTTATGTAATGAAGAAAATTTTGTTTCAGCAAATTCTTGATTTTCTGAAACAGATGAATTATAATTTTTTGTCATTTTAGGAATATTTATTGCTATAGTGATTCCAGTCATAAATTAATATTTAATATAATATAATATATAATATAATAAAAAGCAATTTTAATATTGAATTTTATATTCCATATTAATTTATAACTTATAAATATAAAATACAAAATATGAGTTCAAATAATTTAAAGATCGGTGCCCATTTTGGCACAGAAAAAGGTCTAATTGGGGCAGTAGATGCTTGTCAAACTATTGGGGCTGATGCTATTCAGGTTTTTTTTAAGAGTCCAATGAATATGAGAAATAAGATTAAATTAAAAGATGAAGATGCTAAAGAGACAAAAGAAGCATTAAAAGAATCAGGAATATTTTTAGTAACTCACGGAAGTTATTTACTAAATTTATGTAATCCAGTTAATACCGGAACAAAATGGCTTCGTAATAATTTAATAGAGGATTTAGAATTTGCTGATAAATGTGGAAGTGTAGGAGTTGTTATTCATATGGGTTCACGAAATATTAAAGTTAGTGGTAAAAAGGTAGTTCTTAGTTATGAAGAAGCGGAAGAAAATATGGTAGATAATATTCGTACAATTTTAAGTAAATATAAAGGAAATGCTAAAATAATTCTAGAAACTTGTTCTGCGGAAGGAGCTAAAATTGCACCAAGTGTAGAAGAGTTTGGTCGCTTATATAATAGTTTTACAGATGATGAGAAAGAAAGAATTGGATTATGTGTAGATACTTGTCATATTTTTGTTGCTGGATACGCAATAAATATTCCATCTGGATTTCATAGTTTTTTCCAAAAATTTGATGATTTAATTGGTTTAGAGAAGATTACTTGTTTTCATATGAATGATTCAAAAGCGCCAGTTGCCAGTCGTAGAGATAGACATGATAATATTGGAAAGGGTTATATTTATAAAGATAATATGTATGCTTTACGAATGGTAAAACATATTGCGTCAAAATATTCCATTCCATTAATTATGGAAACACATGACAAAACACCTTATAAAACTTACAAAACAGAAGTAGAATTAATTCGTGAATTAGATGATTTAGAACAAGATATTCCAGAAAATTATAGAAGAAATCGTATTATAAAAATTTTAAAACGTTTAGAGGAAATTCATAAAATCAAAGGAGATGGATTTCGTGCGAAAGCATATGGAAAAGGTGTTTATATTGTAAAAAATTACGATGGTGTTTTACCAAGTAATATGAAAGATTTAAAAAAGATCAAGGGAATTGGTAAAGGATTAGCAGAAAAGATAATTGAGATAACTAAAACAAAGTCTCTAAAAAAGTTAGACAATTTAGAGAATAATAAGGAAGTTTTAGATATTATTGAATTACATGATATTGCTGGTTTTGGTCCATCTACTGTAGGTAAATTGGTGAAAGAGCATAAGATTAAGAATTTGGAAATGTTACGAGATGCGTATGAAAAAGATCCAGATAAATTAAAGTTAACAAATCAACAAGAGTTAGGTTTAGTTCATTTTGATGATTTACATGAGCGTATTCCAAGAGATAAAATTAAGATTTTTGAGAAAGAATTAAAGAAAGTTATTAAAAAAGTTTCAAAGGAATTACAAATTACAATTACAGGTTCTTATCGTCGTAAAAAAGAAACTAGTGGTGATATAGATATTCTATTAAGTCATAAGAGTTTTGATACAAAAGATGAAGTTAAGAATTCTGATAGAGATTATATTTCAGAAATTTTAGAAAAATTGAATAAAAAATATGAACATATTGGAACGATTGCTCGTGGTAAATCTAAATATATGGGATTACATAAAATTGATAAAAAAATTCGTCATATTGATATTATATTCATGCCAATGAATAGTTATTATAGTGCTATGTTGTATTTTACAGGTTCAAAGGATTTGAATATTAAAATGAGAAATATTGCTAAAAGTAAGGATTATATATTGAATGAATGGGGATTATTTAAAAATGAAGATGATAATCCTTTCGAAGTATCTTCTGAAGAAGATATTTTCAAATTACTAGATATGAATTATATTAAACCAGAAAAGCGTGGTTAGCCATAGGCACCTTTGGTTAGTTAATAAGAATCTATGAGGGACTCAATTTATTTTGCGCAAGTAAGGAATACATTATATTGAGAGAAGAATAACCAGAATGCTGCCATAACAATACCGACTGGTATATTATAAAGATATTCAGAACCTTCTGGAGGAGTAATACCAATAATACTAATTAAGATATCTCTTAAAGGTGCAAAGAAACTAGTAGTACAGATAATAAATGCTGCTGCTGCAGTAGGGATAAGTGATGCTTTAAATAATTTACTAACAGATATTTTTTCATTTCTTTTTCTACATTTTTTTTGATATTTAAGCCATTCAATAAATAAAGTGACAAGATATACGATAATAACAGCTAATATAGTTCTACCTGCTGATTTAGCGATAGTATTAACAAATAATTCTGGTAAAAATTTATCAACTAATCTTCCTAATTTATCATCACTCATTAAATAGTCTGCGATGATAGGGATAGGGATCATAACACAAAAGGAGATAATAGATATAAGTACCCATGCGAAAACATCAATTAATGTAATTCTTGCGGAATTCGGTAATTTTCTGAATTTTTTCTTAGATAACATCATAATAAATGGGATGATAGATAGTGGTGGTAGCCAGAAAAATGGTAAGTATAAAAATTTATGTTGGCTGTAGTTACCATTAAGGAGGTTATGTCTAGCAAAAAGTTGTCCTGGTAAAAATAAACAAAAAGCAGCATTAAAAACTCTACTACTTAAAACTTTTTTAACTAATTTATTAATAATACTTGAAATACTTGGAAGAAAACCCATTATAAATTTAATATATATTAATACTAGAAAATAAATTATCTATATCATGATAAAATTAATATTATAACCAATTAGTTGTAATTTTTTTTTTATTTGTTAAAAAATTAATACAACCTTCCCCAGTTATGTCATGTGTTGAATATCTTGACATGTTTATTCCTCCAAATGAAAATGGTGTTTGTGGAACAGGAACACCTATATTAATTCCTATCATACCAGCACTAAATCTTTTTTCAAACCATTCTGCATTTTCACCTGTTTTTGTATAAATACACGCAGCGTTACCATATTGATTATTATTTTCAAGTCTAATTGCTTCTTCTCTTGATTCTACTTTAAGTATACTTAAAACTGGACCAAATATTTCTTCCTGAAGTGCTGGATCATTTTGATCGTTATGTAAAATTAATGTTGGTCCTATCCAATAACCTTTATCATTATTTAACCAACTTCTTCCATCAACTAATATTTCTGAATTATAATTTTTTTCGGAATTATTTATATAATTAACAATTTTTTGTCTACTTAATTCATCTATTACTGGACCAATTTCACCTTTTTGATTTCCCTTTTTCAAAGTTTTAACTAATGTTATAAGTTTTTGTAAAAGTTGTTTTTGTTTTCCTACAATTAATAAAACACTCGCAGCCATACAACGTTGTCCGCAACATCCACTAAATGATGTAATTATATTATTAACTGTTTTATCAATATTACAATCAGGCATTGCTACTAAATAATTTTTAGCACCTCCCATACAACTGACTCTTTTAGGTATATTTTTATTACTACATAAATTATGTACAATTTTTGCAACTTTACTTGAACCAACGAATGTCACTGCTTTTATATCATTATGATTACATAGAGATGTTACAGCATTAGCAGTTCCATTAATAATTTGAAATACTCCATCAGGTAATCCAGATAATTTAACAAATTCAGCAAATTTATTCATTGTTAGTGGAACTTTTTCTGAAGGTTTAACAATTATACAATTTCCAGATGCAATTGCAATTGGAATAGTCCACATTGGAACCATAAATGGAAAATTGAATGGTACAATTGAAGTAATAACTCCTAATGGTATATTTATTTCTTTGCATTTTACATTAGTTGCTACTTCAAGTATTTTTCCTCTAATTATTGTAGGCATAGAGATGGAATATTCTAATTGTTCAATACCTTTTTGTACTTCACCTAATGCTTCAGCTTTATTTTTTCCATGTTCTAAGACAATTAGATTTGCAAGTTCTTCTTTATTATTATTAATAATTTGATTAAGTTTTATTATATATTTAATTCTTTTCTTAACATCAAGTTTTGACCATAATTTAAAAGCATTATTAGCATGACTTACACATATATCTACATCATCTTTATTAGATATACATAATGTAGCAATCACTTGTCCATTATGTGGAGAAATAACATCTAATTTTTTCTTATTATTTGAATCAATAAATTGACCATTAATGAAATTAGTTATATTAGTCATTTTACATTTATATTTATATTTAATTTATAATGTTTATATCATTAAAAATAGAGGGACTGGGTAATAGGGCATCTCTCAAGACGTCCTATTAACATCTCATACTTATTAATATTATAGTCTAAAACCGTATATTTAGTCCAATTCTGTTCTTTATAATAAATATTAGAGTATTTTTTTAGATATTGATTGCAAATTGGTATAAAACCAATAATATGATTGACAATGTCATCTGGTAAATTTTTTTTTCAATAATAGAATAAGGGTTAATTATACCGATTGATTGTTTATACTGCATTTTTAATCTAAATGATTAATTATCAATGATAAAATTTAATTTTAAATTTATTTTTAAGATTCCAGGTCGTCGTGGCGTAAATTTACATAATCATTTTCTGAAATTATTTCATTCTTATTTTTACATTTTGATATTAAATAATCAATCAACAATATACTGATATTTATTATTATGTAAAAAATAAATCCAAAAATTATTCCATTTGGAATACTTAATGAAAAAGGCATTGTAATAATTAATATATAAGATGGTATCGAAATACTATAATCTTCCCAATCTATATTTTTAACACTACCTATCATTAATGAACCAATTAGAATTAATACTGGTGTTGTAGCATAGAACGGAATTTTTTCAATTATTGGTAATATTAAAATAGATATTCCAAATAATAAACTAGTGATTATAGATGATAAACCAGTTTTTCCACCAGCTTTAATTCCTGCTATAGATTCAAGATGAACTATTACGGGGCTACATCCCAAAAAAGATATACCAATAGTTCCCAATGCCGCACATATATATACACACCTTTTATTGTAATGAATTCTATTCTCATTTTTTTTGTCTGTTTCTAAATTTAATATATGTTCTAATGATAAAATTACTCCCGAAATATCTAATATTAAAACAATTGACATAATAATAGTTGGTAGAATAAATTTAGTATTATTAAAATCATTAAAATTAATTTTATTTTTTAAATTACTTAAATCTGGAAGTTCATAATATTTTTTAGGAAAATCATTATTATTAATCCATATAGTAATTGAAATTATCATAACAACAAATAAGTTTCTACCATAAATATCATAATAAGATAAAATTGTAAGTATACATAATCCTAAAAGTGAAATTACTATATCCAAATTAATATTATTTAATTTAGTTAATGTTATTTTATCATAAGTTATCAATTTAATATTTTCATAACCAATCATCGATATTAATAAACCCATACCAACTACTATTGAATGTTTTAATGATTTTGGAATATATTCTGTTAAAGTTACTATTTTTGTAATAGCGCAAAATAATACAATAATACCACTACAAAAACAAATAAACTGTATTTCACCTATATCCATTAAATAATTTTCGGATAAATTATATGCAACAAATGTACTTAAACCAATACCAGGAGCAATACCAAAGGGGATATTTGCGAATATTCCACATAAAAATGTAGAAACACAAGATACTAATATAGTAGCAAGTATTGTATAATTTTTTTCATAACCACCCTTTTCCAAAATTTGTGGATTAAGTGTTATGATATATGACATTGTAAGAAATGAAATAATTCCAGATTTAATTTCATTAAAAATTGTTGTTTTTCTGTGAGTAATTTTAAAATAGTTATCTAAATAATTTGTCATTTTTAATAATAAAAATTAATTTTCAAATCAATTTTGAATTTTTTATAATATTTATGTAAATGATATATATATTGGTTTTCCATTTTCAGAATATTTAGGAAAAACTTCACCAGATACAAATGGTAGAATATATTCTTTACATTCAGATGTTATTGTTAAATTTTCTTTATCAATAAAATTTAGAGGCATTTTTTTTTCAACATTTGCAATATTATCTAACGAAATACATTCAATTTCATATAAATATGGATTAGTTTGTATTTTTTTGATACAAGGCATAACATTATTTTTATGTTGTATTGCAAATTCAACAGCTGCTTTTCCAACAGCATTAGCAATTTCAATATCTAATTTAGAACATAAATGTTTTGCTGCTCGTTGTAAATAATCTGGAATTGCATAATGACATTTATATCCTAAATTTATTTGTATAATATTTGCTAGTATAGAAGCAACACCACCTAATTGTGTATGTCCAAATGTATCATTTGTATTTTGATGACTTATAAATTTATGAGTTTCATCTTTAAGACCTTCAGAAACAGCAATTGAACAATATCCATATTTATTAACACTATTAGTAACTAATTTTAGAAACTGTTCTTGATTGAAAGGTATTTCTGGTAATAAACAGATATGTGGTGGATCTGAATCATTATTTTTCCATACAGCAGAAGCAGCCGTTAACCATCCAGCATGTCTTCCCATAATTTCCATAATAAAAACTTTAGTAGATGTTTTACACATTGATTTTAGATCTATACTCGCTTCATACATAGATGTTGCTATATATTTAGCAGAAGATCCAAAACCCGGTGAAACATCAGTACAAGCAATATCATTATCAATTGTTTTTGGAACAGCAATACAATATAATTTATAATCAAATTCTTGTGTTATTTTTGATAATTTTAAAGCAGTATCTGCAGAATCATTTCCACCATTATAAAAAATATAATGAATATTATATTTTATAAAAATATTTACTAGTGTTTCATATATAGCGAAATCTTCATTAATTGATTTAATCTTATATCTAGATGTTCCAAAAACACCCCCTGGTGAATTTTTAATATTTTCAATTTGTATTTCACTCAAAGTAGATATATCAAGTAAATTATCTTCTAAGACTCCAACAATTCCATATATACCCGCATATAGTTTACCAATTTTTTCTGGATATTTTTGTATTGTTTTAATAATAGTATATGCGGTGTTGTTAATAACAGATGTCATTCCACCTGATTGGATGTATAATGCGTTAGGTAATTTCATATTCAATAATTAAATTTAATATTAATAGTAATATTAAATTTAATTAGATTTTATGATTTATAATTGTGTATCTTTATAGTAATAATTTACTTATTTTCCTACTTTATATTTAACATCTTTGACCATACCAAGCATAACTAAAGAGTTAGAGTCCATCATAGCTACACGACCAAGACCTTTACAATTTTTATAAGTATCAACGCAGAAAGCAATTTTTGGTCTAAATACACATTCGCATTGATCACCTGCTTCAATAAATAATGGATTTTCAACTTTAGTATTTCCAGTACTTTTACCACATTTCCAGAGAATTTTGACCATTTGACATGGTGATTTAGCAGTTCTAACATGGACTGATGGAGTCCATCCTCCTTTTCCATTTTTATCAGTACATTTTAATTGTCCTGGATGTTCTTGACAGAAAGCAGTGACTGTAAATTCTTCAACAATTCCTGGACTATCTGGTTCAGAAGTAATATATATAATATCACCAGCCTTTGGCATGTTTTCCGCTTTAAGACCTTTAACACAAATACCAATATTGTCTCCTGGTAAAGCTTGTTCGTGACATCTATGGTGCATTTCAATACTGAATGCTTTACATCTAGTAATTTCGCTTGGAGCAAATCCAATTTCAGAACCTTTTTTTAGAGTTCCTTGTTCAATTCTTCCAGTAATAACATCACCAACACCTTTAATTTTTAATACACCAGATACAGGCATTCGAAATGGTTTGTCTGGAAATCTCTTTGGTTGTTTAACAACATAATTAAGAGCATCAAGTAAAGTATAACCAGAAATTTCTTTCTTTTTAATTGTAACTTTGAACCCCTTATACCAAGGCATTTTGTCAGATTTTCTAGTTAAATTTTCACCAAGATATCCAGACATTGGAATAAAAGGGATTTTTTTGGTTTTGAAACCAATTTTATCAAGCATTTTCTTAACTTCACTTTTAATTTCCTTATATCTATCTTGACTATATTTAACAGAAGGACTGTCCATTTTATTAATACCAACAATAACTTGTTCAATTCCAAGTAAATTGATAAGACGAGCGTGTTGTCTAGTTTGTCCTTGTACTTCATTCTTTTTATGATTACCTTTGGCAATGGAAACTTCAAATCCACCTTTATTTGCTGGAACCATAAGTAAAGCAACATCAGCCTGAGATGCTCCACTAATCATATTTTTTATAAAATCTCTATGCCCTGGGGCATCGATAATACTATAGTGATAATTATCAGTAAAGAACTCTTTAGTTCTACATTGAATGGTTACACCTCTTGCTCTTTCTTCTTTGCATGTATCCATATAGAAAGCAAATGCGAAACTTCCTTTACCAAGTGCTTCTGCTTCAGTTTTTAGTTTAGCAATTTCTCTATCATTAATACCTCCTAATTCGAAAAGTAAATGACCCGTAGTAGTTGATTTTCCAGCATCAACGTGTCCGCAGATAACAATACCTAAATGTTTCTTATCTTCGTTTGACATAAATTTTTATTTTTTGTGATTTTTTTGATACTTTATAATAAATTCAATTTTCTGTATTGTTTGATATAAAAAATATATTTAAATAGTATTATTATAATGGTAACTTCAAATACAAAGCCGAAAAAGAAGGAAGATAAGTCGAAATCAAAGAGTAAACCAAATAAATCAAAAAAGCCAAAAACTAAAAAGCCAAAAACTAAAAAACCAAAAAAAGAAGCATCTAAAAAACCAAAAGATAATTATTCTTTAAAAATTGAATGTTTTAAGATGACAAAAAAAAATTAAATACCATATAAACATAAATCTATAATATTAGACTATATTACAAAAGTTATGTTTACTGATTTATGGGTAGATAAATATAAACCAAAATCATTGGATGAAATTACAGGTAATAAAGAAATTATTGATCGTTTAAAAGTAATTTCTAAAAGTCGTAATTTACCGAATATGATTTTTTCAGGTATGTCAGGAACAGGAAAAACAAGTAGTGCTATGTGTTTAGTAAAATCTATTTATGGTGATAATTTTATGATAAGAGTAATAGAATTAAATGCTTCAGATGATTTACGAAAAATAGATGTTGTTAGAGATAGAATTGATAATTTTGTTAAGAAAAAATGTGGAGATAAAATTGTTATATTTGATGAAGCAGATAGTATGACAAATCAAGTTCAACATACATTAAGATCTATTATGGATAGATATTATAAAACAACTCGTTTTATTTTAATATGTAACAGTTTATCTAATATAATTGAATCTATTTTAAGTAGATGTTTAATAGTAAAATTTTCCAAATTAAAGAATGATGAAATTAAACATAGATTAAATACAATTATTGAAAACGAAAATATTGAATATACAGAGAAAGGAATTGATGCTATATGTTTATGTTCTCGTGGTGATATGAGAATGATTATAAATAATATTCAAGCAGTTTATGTCGGTTCTGGAAAAGTGACAGAAGAAAATGTTTATAAAGTAGTAGATATTCCTCATCCAAAAATGGTTAAAAATTTAATTGAAATCTGTTTAAAAGGAGATATTAATAAATCAATTGATATGTTAATAGAAATGTATGTAAGTGGATATACTCCAATCGATATAATTGAAACAATTTTCACTATTTGTAGTACAACAGATTTAATTCCTGAAATCAAAAAAATCAAGTATATTAAGAAAATTGCAGAATGTCATATTCGTATTGCTGAAGGTTTGACTACATTAAATCAATTAACAGGAATTATTGCGGAATTATGTTCAATATAATTTACGATTAAATAACGTGTAATTTTTAATATAAATTTATCGTAATTGATAATATATAAAGAATGAAATTTTTGTCTTTTGATGTTGGTATAAAAAATTTAGCATATTGTATTGTAAATTATGAACTAGAAAATCCTTCTGAATTTAAAATAGATAAATGGGGTATTATAAATTTAATAGAAGATGAACAACAAGAATCACATGAAAATGAGAAATGTAAATGTTTTAATAAAAATAAAAAAGTGTGTGGTGGTCGAGCGAAACATTATGCTAAAGTAAAAAATAAACTTTTATTCTATTGTAATAGACATCTTTCGGAATATCAGAAATTAATGCAATGGTTTAATCCAACAGAATTTCATCAAAATTATGATAGTGTAAATATTTGTTCATATATTGGTAAAAAAGCTTGTAAAAAAAAAGCCAAATGGTATTATTTTAATGGCGAAGATAAAGTTAATTTATGTACTACACATAAATCTAGTTTTTTGGCAAAAGAGTTGAAAAATACTCAACCAAAAAAAATTAAAAAAGTTAAATGTAATTCTTTTCCAATCGAAAGAGTGTTTTTGAATATGACAAAAATATTAGATGCTAAATATAAACATTTTTTACAGATACCAATAGTTCTTATTGAATTACAGCCTGTTTATTTAGGACCTAAAATGAAATCAGTATCAAATCATTTATTTTCATATTTTATGATAAGAGGTATTGTTGATAAAGAATTAAATAATTCTTTAACTCAATATATTACATATATGTCAGCAAAATCTAAATTAACAATAGATGATGAAAATAATGTTGATATTATGACAAAAGATAAAAAACAAAGTGAAAAATATAAAATCTATAAACAAATGTCTCAAGATTATACCAGAAAATTGCTTCAAAATGATCCAGTTAATTTAGAATATTTTAATTCTCAATCAAAAAAAGATGATCTTGCTGACGCATATCTTCAATGTATTTATTATATTTTAAGAAATATTCGCAAATAGGGACTGTATTTATTATATTTTACGAAATGTTCGTAAAATATAAATTAAAATCGATATTAGTTATATATATACAATCGAAATTTGTAAGTAATTATTGCTTATAGAAAGAAAACAAGATTATGACAACTAGAACTGGAAAAGAACTCTGGCAGATTGCTCGTCGGCATTTTCTAAAAGAAAAAGCAGATGAGGTGGTTTGGAAGTGTTCTTGTGGATGGACTAACAGCGGGAAAGAATCATTTATTCGCTGTGGCAGATGTGGATATACTTCTGCGATGCGGAAATTTGTGAAGATTATTAGCCGGCAACTTGAGATGAAGGAACTTGCAAAGGTTATTTCTGAGAAGAAGAAGAAGAAAGAAGTTCCCAAGTTTAAGATAAGTATTTCTGACACTCTGTTTTATTAATATACTGAAAAGATATATATGTAATATAGATGTAGTAATTTTAAAATTTTATTTATGATTGGGACTGGATTACTACAGTTTTATATTTTTGAAATATAAGTATTTGGAATAAATTAATATATATTGATTTATTATAAATTATGAATATGCATATTACTAAAGTTAACTCACTTCGGATTATTCCCTTAAACAGCAATTCAAATGATTGTATTAAAGAATACAATTATTTTTATGGCTTAGTGGACTCCTACTATCCGAAAAAAACAAGTTCTCAAAAAGTTTATATGGCATTAGACCTATGTAAAATTAGTTCATATGAAAGAATGACAAAGCATAAATATTTTAAGGTAGAGAAAAAGAAAAAGAAGAAGTCATGTTTTAAAATTTTAAAAAACCTATTTTCCTGTTGAATTTTTAAATTGTATTTTAATTTTACATGGATTAATTATTTGTAAGTCTAATATTCAAAGTTAAAGAAAGTATAAATATATATAATATAAAGTTATAATAATGTTTCAAATTCCTAAATCATATACTGATGATTCTTTATTATATTCTAGATATGATGATATACAATGGATAAATCATTATGATTTATTAATAGAATTAGTATCTGATGAAGATCGTTCTAATTTACCAAATTATTATAGAAGTCGTGCTTCCCATTTATATCGTGAAGGGCGATATTTAGATAGTATAAATGATTTATTAGAAAGTAATAAATTAGAGAATAATAATGATAATTTAGTTAGTTTAGCTTTTTGTTATAAAAAATTAGGAAATTTAAAAAAAGCAAAAGAAATATTAGAAAAGTATTGTTCTTTATATCCTGATGATATTTTTATTAAAGATTACATTACAGATTTTATTGATATTTCTATTAATTCAGGAAATATTGAAGAAATAAAAAATGATTTTTCTAGATTAAAAAAATTTGTAGTAAAAAATAATTCAAATTTAGATAAAATTGATCTAAAATATTATACAAAAGAATATCGTGAAATAGTTTCAAATAGAGAAATTTCCAAGGGAGAATCAGTTTTAGAAGTTGGTCAAAAAGCAATAATTACTACAGAAATGGGAAAAGAAACAGAAATTGGTAAGGAAGTTTTGAAACAAAAATTATCTTTACTTTCGAAGCATAATTGGATAGCATTTGTTTTATTAGAAATATTAAGAGCAAAGAATTTAGACTTGTTTCCTTATATTAAAATTTTACCAAAAAATTTTAATTCAGTTCCTATATTTTATCAGAAAGAGTATTTAGATTATTTAAAAGGTTCTCAATGTATACAAAAAATTAATCAAAGAAGATTATTAATATTAAAAGATTATCAAACTTTGATAACTAATGTTCCTTCCATGAAGAATTTTACATACGCAGAGTATATCTGGGCTAGAACAGTTGTTATAACTCGTATTTTTGGTGTTGTTATAGATAATAATAAAACACAAGCATTAGTTCCATATGCCGATATGTTAAATCATAACCTACGACCAAAAACTCGATGGTTATTTGATGATAAAGAAAAGATTTTTAAAATAATAACTAAAGAAAAATTATCTAAAGGTGAGCCAATATTTGATACATATGGTAGAAAATGTAACTCTCGCTTTTTTGTAAATTATGGATTTGTTATAGACAATAATATTGATAATATGGTTAATTTTGATTTTGATTTATCGTGTTCTTATATAAAATTTTTAAAGAAGAAGAAATGGCATAGTAAATTCAAAAAAGTTCCTACGACTTATTCAATAGGTGCTAAAGTAAAAAATAATGATAAGTTAAGTATGTTTTTGGCAATTGCTCGTTATTTTGTATGTGAAGATGAAGAATATTTTGGAAAATCACTAACACCATTTTTGTATCCAATTTCAGTTGCAAATGAGAAACAAGCACTCAAATATATAATGTATCTTTGTGTAAATCATCTTAAAAGGTATAGCAGAAGTAAAATAGAGGATTTAAATATTTTATTAGATCCTTTACATAAATATAATCATTCATATAGTCGTATTCGCAATTGTATTATTATAACATACAGTGAGAAACAAATTTATGATTTTTATTTAAAAATGTGTATCATGTCATTAAAAATTTTAAATTTAGATTTTCATGTATTAATGAAAACAGATTTATTATTACAAGGTTTACAGAGTAAATATAAAGAATATATTCATGAATATATTTGTAAAATTTTAAATCAGAATAGAGAGTTGGATAATTATTTAAAACAGAATTAGTTGTATTAAATTTTTTTCCTATTATATGATATCTAATTTGTGATGAGTTTTTGTCGTAGTTATAGTTATTCGAAACGTTTAGATCAACTGTATAAAATTGGAATAGAATATAATCATTTTAAACAACATAAAATTATATGTAATAATGATATCCATGTTTTAAACAATGATCCAGAAATTGATGGTGAAAAAAGAAGAAATTATATTTATAAAGTTGATTTTAAAAATTTAAGTGTTAAATTAAAAAATTGGTCTAATTTTATTAAAATTTTACTAGAATTGAGAGGAAATTGGAAATATCAGGAATCAAGTTCAAATCTTGATTTTAGTATGATTAATTATAAAACAAATGAAAATAAGGCCAAAATAATGCATAATTTATTCAATTATAATATCAAAGTACACGACAGAAATAGTTTTATTCCTAAATCATTTGTTTTATCAGAAAAAAAAATTAGAACAACTTTAAAGACTTTACATAAAGTTTATTCTGACAAATGGTTTATTCGCCATAATGAAAATTTGAATCAAAAATATAGTAATTTTATTGTTGAATCAAAAAATAATTTAGTTTTAATAGATAATTTATTAAATGGTAATTATGTTATTAATACAGATTCAGTTATTAAATGTTATGTTATTGTTAGAATAACAAAAGATTATAAATCAATAAATATGTATGATAAGTTACCAATTCAAGTTATTTTGAAACAAAAAAATAGTCAAAAATATAAAAAAATAGTTTTAGAGTGTAGTGAATTTTTTGACAAAGATGTATATAATACAGTTATTTATCAACAAATAATTAATATTATTAAAAGTGTTATACAAATGAATTTTAATGAATTAGAAAGTAATAACAATTATATTATGAATTCTTTCCAATTATTAACTTTTAAAATAAATTTTGATAAACATATGAAATGTTGGCTTAAAAAAGTTTCTTCCGATGTTCCAAATTTATCACATCATATGTTTAATTGTTTTTATGATGAACGATATTATAAGTGTATGTTTGTAAATTCTATTTTAAGAACTTGTGTTGATCCAATTTTTAGACCTTTATTTACAGCAGACATGGAAAATAAATTTGTTAATATTTATAAAAAAAATCATATTATTGAAAATTTAGTTAAATATTATATTATGCCCAAAATTAATCTTAGTAATGGTGAAAATATTACACTTTTAAGGCATAAATATAGATTTAATGAATTAATGATTTCTTTATTAACACAAAGTAATATATGTCCAAAACACTATTTGTTTAGTACTTATGATAAAAAATTGTTAAATATTTTAAAAGAATTTAAGGAAAAATATAATATTCTATTTCTAAAACCATATTCTAAATCATTTGGTTATAAAAGAAAAATTTCAAATAATATTAATGAAGTAATATTATGGATAAGTAAAAATAAGAAAAAATGTAAAAAATGGACTTTAAATGAATATATTAATGATCCAATGTTATTTTATATGAATGGAGAACGACCATCAGGTATTACATATAGTGATAAATTTGGTCGCAAAAATATTATTCGTATATGCGTATTAAAAGTATTTACTAGTAAAAAAGTAACAACTTATATGAATAATAAAAAAATATTATTAGTTTCTCCGAGGCATTATGATATAAAAGATACTGTTTCATTGGTTGCTAATTATGATGTTATAAATGATATAAGTAGTGATAATGTAAGTAAAGATTTTTATTATGATCTGGATACTTTAGATTCAAATTGTTTTGAAATAAAAACAAATAATTTTAAAGAAATTATTAATAAACAAATTATAAGAATTGTTAAATTAGTATCCCAACATTTTATAAAAAATATCAGGAAAAATATTAAAAAATCAGAGTTTAATTTAAAACCATCATTTCACATGTTCACATATGATTTTCTAATAGATAAACAATTAAAATTGTGGTTATTGAAAGTTAATTCACAGCCAAGTCAAAATTGTTTAAAAAATCTTTTAGATAAAAATTTTAGTTCTTTAATGAAAAATGTAATGGATTTATTTAATTGTTGTCAAGAAGGTAATTGTAATAATGTATCAAATACAGATTTTAGTAAAGTAATAAATGTAAAAGTTAGATAAAAATACTAATATAATTTTTTATAAAGTTATGATAGTTGATACAGAATACAATGATAGTCTAAATGTAGACGTTGACAGTGACAATTCACTTGTTGAACAAAATACATTATCAAGTGTATTTACACCAGAACAAGATACGTTACCTTTTTCTCAAGGAAGACAACGACAAGTAAAAACATCATATAAATACGCATGGAAATTATTAGTTTTAGTATCTATTTTTTATGGATTACCTACATTTCAATATGTATTATATCAAATAACAGACCCAGCAATCCGAACTGAACAATGCTATTTTAATTATAAATGTGCTTATCAAGTTGGTAATATTGTTTCATTTAATAATGTAGTTAGTAATGTTTCATATATTTTTTTGTCTTTTATCTTGTATGTCATAATTATTAGACATTCAGATGATGATTTAAATATAAGAGAGTATTATTTAATTACATGTGTAATTTTGTCTATGTTTTTTGAAGGCATTTTTTCATCAGTTTATCATTTATGTCCTAGTAGAGTTAATTTACAATTTGATACAACTTTCATGTTCTTTTTTGGAATTTTATCAATTATATATACTTTACAAAAAACTAGGAGAAATGATCTAATTGATATATCAAAATTATTTCTTTTTATGGGATTTTTAATTTTTATAAATACGATAAATTTAACGTTAGATACTCAAAATAATTCTTATGAATGGGTATTTGTTGTTATATTTTTTCCAATCGCAAATTTTATCATAAGTGCCAATGTGTATTTTGGCCATAATAATTGGAGTTTAAATATTTTTTATTTTATATGTCGATTACGACATTCATTTACAAATTTGAGAAGAATACCAAATATTTCTTATCTTTTTTGTTTAATTATCATTAATGTAGTGAATATATGTGTTTTAATAACATGTATATCAAAAGATATACAATTTTCAATGTTTTTATTAGGAACTTTAAGTATCGATATGGCTATTATTATAATTCATCATATTGCTTATAAAATAAGCGAGGGTGTTAGAATGAAATGGTGGGAGTTAATACTTGGTTTATTTACGATTATAATGATTGTATTATCATTATATTTTTATCAACTTCCTACTATTAAAAATAGTGGTTCTCAAGAAGAATCTGCTAAATATAATAGTGAATGTGTTTTATTTAATTTCTTTGATACACACGATTTATGGCATTTTTGTTCATCTACATGGATGTTTACTGGAACCTTGTTTGTTTGGGTTTTGAATTAATCTTTATTAATAATTATAATTAGAATAATATAATTTCTAATTATAATTATTATAGAATAAATGGTCTTATCCAAAGAAACTTATCTTAAAAAATATGTCGGCAGAGTTAATACTAGATTAACCAATGCTTACAAAAAACGCGGAAATGCTGTTGCAAAAGGACAAACTCTTGTAAAAAAATATGATAATGTTTTTGCAATTAAAAGAGGTAACGATAATGTTGGATATTTAGTTGATAATAAAGTTCATGCTTCTAAAACTAAAGGTGATAGAAGAAGAAAATCTTCTCAAAAATGGGAAAAGAAAGGAGGAAAAGCAAATTGTTGCCCTAATCCAGATTGTAATTGTAATAAAAGTTGTGGTGCTCACGCAAATGAAGAAAAAAAAGGAGGAAAAGCAAATTGTTGTTCTAACCCAAATTGTAATTGTGGTAAAAGATGTAGATGCAAACAAGGAGGAAAAGCAAATTGTTGTTCTAACCCAAATTGTAATTGTGGTAAAAGATGTAGATGCCAACAAGGAGGAAGAGGTTGTTCTAACCCAAATTGTAATTGTGGTAAAGGTTGTGGATGCCAAGATAAACCAAAAAATGGAGGTTCTAGAAAATTTAATAAAAATTGTGGATGTATGGAAGGTTTTGATTTTCAAAGATGGAATTAAATATATTTAATCAGATTTGACTAAAATTAAATTAAATATTTTCTTATATATTTATTCTTTTTTATCTTCTGGTGTTGGAATAGAATTAATAATTTTTTGAACTTTTCCTGTAAGTTCTAAAAGTTTTGTTTGTCTATCTCGTAATTTTTTCTTTTTACTTTCATAATTTTTTTTTTTCTTACCATCTTTTGTTGTTTCTATTTTATCACTAATTTTACGAATTTTGCTTTCAATTTTTTTATTTCTGTTTGAAAGATATTTAATCATTTTTTTATATCTCTCTTTTTTTATTATATTAAGATCTTCACATTTAATATTTGTAATTTTATCTAAATTTTCTTGTCTGTTTTCTAACCATTTTTCAAAACCAACTTTATCACGTTTTTCTTTTTTAATACAATAAACACCTTCATAACCAGTTACATTGGCTGCCCCAGAACTTTTATCTTCTTCAAAAAAATCAAGAGTACCAATTGGATGTTTAGCACAACCTTTTGGTCTACTTTTATCAAATTTATCTTCTATTTGTTTAAATTTATATTTCCAATCAGAATTTAATTGTTTTGCTGCTGCTTCACAAGATTTAGAATCTTTAATTTGTTCATGTCCAAAATCTTCACAACTTTTTGTTTTTATAAAAGCGTATTGTTTTACACTTTTACTTTCAGTTTTTGTTTCAGTTTTTGTTTCAGTTTTTGTTTCAGTTTTTGTTTCTTTTTTATCTTTATCTTCATCATCACTATCTTCAAATAATTCTTCGTCTTCAAAATATTCAATTGGTTGTTTATAAAAATATACTCCAGCAATAATAGCAATTACAATAATAATGAAAAGAATAAATCTATATTTCTTTTGTAAAATTTTTTTTAAAATGTTTTGTAGCATTTTATATATATAAATATAAATATATTTTTATTTGAATCTAATTAAAAACAACAATACTAATATACTTTATAGAATTAATATATATGTCAAAAAAACCAATTTATATGAGTTATGATACAATTCATAAGGATAGTACTGAATTGTATAAAAAAATATCTTCTAACAAATATTCACCAGATCTTATTATTGCTATTGGAACTGGTGGTTTTATTCCTGCAAGAATTTTAAAAACTTTTTTTAGAGTTCCTATTATTTGTATTACAATTGAATACTACAACGTAGAGAATACTATTCTTAATAAAGTTGCCAAAGAAATTCAAGGAATACCTCTAAATGGTGATGTACATAATAAAATCAAAGATAAGAAAATTCTTATTGTAGATGAATGTGATGATTCACGAGCAACTTTACAATATATTACTGAATATTTAGAACAATTTGAACCAACAGAAATGGCTATTGGTGTTTTACATAATAAGTTACGTATTAAAAAGGGAAAATTAAATGAAAATGTGAGATATTTTTTTTCTAAAGAATTTGATGATGTATATTTGATGTATCCTTGGGAAGCAAAAAATATCGATGAACATAATCATATGTGTAATGAGTAAAATGATAATATATTTATAAATATGAATAAAACATATTTTATTGTATAATCTATTAATTTATTTATAGAAATTTTCAACATTAATATTATAAACACTTAAAATGACAGATCCATATGGTACAGTACGCGCACAAATTCTTGACCTTCAAGGTAATGCTGTTGGAGGACAACCAAGTAATAACGATTGGAGATTTGTTGTTGATAATGAACAACTTAAATTTCAACATTACGATGCTACTGCTAATGGTGGAAATGGGGCATTTCTTACTAGACAATCTTTTGGTACTGGTTTAACTGGTATTAATGTTGTTCCACAAGGAACTTATAGTATAAACGGAAATCTCCAAGTCACTGATGACTTAACTGTTGATGGCGGTTCTCTATTCGTTGATGCTTCTACTAATAGAGTTGGTTTTGGTACTTTAACTCCATCTCAATCAGTTCATATAGTAGGTAATGCTTATGTTGATGGTGATCTTACAGTTACTGGTGCTGCTTCCATTAGTTCATCCTCTGTATGGACTAAAACTGGAGGTACTAACGAAGTTTATTATACTGGTGCTAATGTTGGTATTGGGACTAATGACCCAGTCGCACAATTAGATGTTCTTGGAACTTCTAAATTTACTGGTAATATGACTATGAAAGGACATATTATTCCAGATGCTACTAATACTTATGATTTAGGTAGTGCTTCTAAAACTTTTAGGCACGTATACGTTGGTCCAGGATCTCTTTATGTTAATGGTAAACAAGTCGTTACTGATGATTCTGGTACTATTACTATTTCTACCG
>Ga0310345_10001253_pt1 | contig 29296 bp, 35 predicted proteins | sample HC15DNA20500_MG_FD_204667 | JGI IMG/M metagenome (GOLD analysis project Ga0310345, IMG submission 204667) | Marine microbial communities from station ALOHA, North Pacific Subtropical Gyre - HC15-DNA-20-500_MG | ecosystem: Environmental > Aquatic > Marine > Oceanic | place: Pacific Ocean: North... | reverse complement strand
GGGGGCGACCGGCTGGGGGGTGCTGGCGCTCGACCGGCTGGTCAAGGACGCGTACGAGGGCTGACGTGGGCGCCGCCTATTTCTACCACCTGACGCAGCAGCCGCTCGAGGCGGCGCTGCCGAAGCTGCTCGAGGCCTCGCTGTCGCGGGGGTGGAAGGTGGCGGTGCGCGGACGCAATCCGCGCTACCTCGACTGGCTCGACCAGAAGCTCTGGCTGGTGCCGGAGGAGGGGTTCCTGCCGCACGGACTGGCAGGGGGCGAGAATGACGCGCTTCAGCCGGTCCTGCTGACGACGGAGGCGCAGGCAGCCAACGGCGCGGCCTGCCTGATGTCGGTGGAGGGCGCCGATGTCACGGCCGATGAGGTCGGCACGCTGGAGCGGGTCTGCATCCTGTTCGACGGTGGCGACCCGGCGGCGCTGGAGCGGGCCCGCGGCCAGTGGCGGGCGCTGACCGCGGCGGGGTGCGGCGCGCAGTACTGGTCGGACGAAAGCGGCGGTTGGGTGAAAAAGGCGGAGCGGTAGGCGGGCGGACCGTCTTCCCCGCGCTCCGTCAGTCGCCCGCGGTCTCGACCGACGGCACCGCCTTGAGATAGGCCGCGATTGCCGCGCGGTCCTCGTCGGACAGCTTCGCAGTGTTCTTCACCACCTCCGCCATATCGCCGCCCGCCACGTCGAACTCCGGCGTGAAGCCGCTGCGAAGGTATTCCGCGATGTCGCTCTCCGACCAGTCCAGCCCGCCCGGCGTGATGTTGGGGATGCGGCCCTCGCCCGAAGGGTGCGCCGCCCCGCCCAGCCACCGCGCAGTGTCGAGCCCGCCGAACGCGCCCCGTGGCGTGTGGCATTCGCCGCAATGGCCGAGCGCCTCGGCCAGATAGCGGCCGCGCTCGACCTGCTCGGACGGCACCTCGTCCAGCGCCCAACCGTCGTTCAGGTAGAGGAATTTCCACCCGCCGAGCAGCCGGTTGACGCTGTAGGGAAACCCTACCTCGTGCGGTTGGCTGGCCGTGTCGCTACCTGGCAGGCCCATCAGGAAAGCGTGAAGGTCGGCAATGTCTTGCGGCGCGGCTTTCACGTATGACGTGAAGGGAAAGGCCGGGTAGTAATGCGCCCCGCCGGGGCTCACCCCCGCCTGCATCGCGTCGCCCAGCTCCGCGACGCTCCAGCCGCCGATCCCGGTCTCCGGGTGGGGCGAGATGTTGGGCGCGTAGAATGTGCCGAAGTCGCTTGCCAGCGCGGTGCCGCCGGAGAGCACCAGCCGATCCTCCCCCTCCGCCCCCGGCGCGGCGTGGCAGGAGGCGCAGCCGCCCGCCCAGAACACCGTTTCGCCCCGGGCGGCATCGCCCGTCAGCCCGGCGTAGGTGTCCGCCCCGACTGGATCGGGGCGGGTGACGAACCAGAACACCGCGCCGCCCGCCAGCGCGAGGATCACGAGGCCCGAGAGCAGTCGTTTCAAGCCGTTCTCCTTCGGCTGCGGCGCGGCGCGGGATCAGTTGGAGGCGCGGTAGGCCTTGTGGCAGGCTCCGCAGGCGCCGCCAACCGGGCCCAGCCCGGCGCGCACGGCCTCCACCCCGTCGCCCGCCGTCTCGGCCAGCGCGGCGGTCGCGGTCTGCAGGTCGCCGACGATCTGCCCGATGTCGGAGCCCTCTTCCCAGATCGCGGGCAGGGCGCGCGTGCCTTCGATGGATTCGTTATCCGTGCCTTCCGGCCACAGGGCCATCTGGTTCAGCGCGGCGAGCGAGGCGAGGTTGGTGGCGGCGACGGTGGCCATTTCTGCGTCGTATTCCATGTCACCCTTCGCCATCGCGCCGAGCGGGCCGAGGTGGAAAGCGTAGAGATGCATCAGCGACTGCCGCGCCTCCACGGCCGGGTTCTTCTCGGCATGGCTGGCGCCGATCGCCGCGGAGGTGACGCCGAGTGTCGCCAATGCGGCGGTGGCCAGAAACAGCTTTCTCATCTTGGTCTCCCGTCGGGGTTGCCTGATTGTCCTGGGGGAAGCCTATCAGGGCAGGACGTTACGGCACCTGACGAATTCGTGAGCCGCGGCGGTTCTTCCGAACAGGGTCTGTGCGGGAACGCACAAGTGGCTCAGTGCAGGCGCACGGGGGGCCGGACCGGCGTCACGTCCCACGGGAAGCCGAAAATCTCCTCCACCGCCCAGATCGCAAGGCAGACGGCGATGATCGCCAGCACGAATATCACCTGGCGGCTCGAGGGCGGGTTCCGCGCCCACCTCGCCATGCGGAGGAGCCAGTGGAACGGCATGTCAGACGAACCGGACCTTTCCGATATAGGGCAGGTTGCGGTTGCACTGGGCATAGTCGATTCCGTAGCCCACCACGAATTCGTCCGGGATCTCGAAGCCGATCCAGTCGGCCTTGAAATCCACCTCGCGCCGGGTCGGCTTGTCCAGCAGGGCGATCGTCTTCAGCTTCTTCGGCTTGCGCGCCGATAGAAGGTGGATCACGTGGCTCAGCGTATAGCCGGTGTCGACGATGTCCTCGACGACCAGCACATTGCGTCCCTCAATCTCACCCCGCAGGTCCTTGAGGATCCGCACCTCGCGGCTCGATTCCATCGAATTGCCGTAGGACGACGCCTCCAGGAAATCGACCTCCACGTCGCGATCGCCCAGTTCCCGCACAAGATCCGCGATGAACACGAAGGACCCGCGCAGCAGGCCCACCACGACGATCCGCTCGCCCTTCGGGAATTCCGCCTTGATCTTGCGGCTGAGGTCCTCGATCCGCGCGGCGATGGATTTCGCGCTGATCATCTCGTCGATGACATATGGCCGCTCTGACATGATATCCCCTTGATCTCGCGCGGCCACTCTACGACATGGAGACGCAGGAACAAGCAGCGGGAGTGACATGCCGACGCATTCGGAAACGAAGGTGATGCCCTACACGGCGGACCAGATGTACGACCTCGTGGCCGACGTCGGCGCGTATCCGGAATTCCTGCCCTGGTGCGCCGCCGCCCGCATCCGTTCGACCCGTCCGATCGAGGGCGGAGAGGTGATGGAGGCGGACCTCGTCATCTCCTTCAAGGTCTTCCGAGAAAAGTTCGGCAGCCGCGTGACCCTCTGGCCCGGGCAAAAGAAGATCGACACCGAGTACATCGACGGCCCGTTCAGGTACATGAAGTCGAACTGGGCCTTCCGCAACGTGGAGGGCGGCTGCGAAGTGTCGTTTTTCGTGGATTTCGAGTTCAAGAACGCAGTGCTGCGCGGGATCATCGGCGTGGTCTTCAACGAAGCGATGCAGCGCATCGTCCGCGCCTTCGAGCGCCGCGCCCACGACCTCTACGGCTAGGCTTCCGCCGCCTCCAGCAGCAGCGCCAGTGCCCGGTCGCGGGAGGCTGCCCGCACGTTCGCACGGCCGAGCGCGCCGAAATCCCGCGTCTCGCTGCGGGTCTCGGCCCCGTCGCGTGCCACGGCGAAGCAGACGCGCCCCTCGGGCTTGTCGCCCGCGCCGCCCGGGCCCGCGATGCCGGTGATCGACACCGCGATGTCCGCCTTCAACGCCGCCCTCGCGCCCTCCGCCATTTCGCGGGCGGTCTCCTCGCTCACCGCGCCGTGTGCGCTGAGGGTGTCGTCGGAGACGCCCAGCAGGTCCCGCTTGGCGCTGTTGGCATAGGCCACGATCCCGCCCAGCACGACGGCGGAGGAGCCGGCCACTTCGGTCAGCGCGGCACCGACCATGCCGCCGGTGCAGCTTTCCGCGGTCGCGAGTCGCAAACCCTTGGCCTTGCAGGCCTCCAATACCTCCTCGGGCGTCATGGTCTCGCTCATTTTTTTGGCTCCTTCTCAACTTGGCCGCAGGCTATGCGGCGGCGGGTGCAAGGGCAAGTTGTGCGCGGGACGCAACGTCAATGAAGAACCACTCACCCGCCACATTTCGAACGCGTTTCACCGTTTATTCAATGCCTTGCATTTGATGCAAAAACCGAAAGGAGAAGGCTCATGCTTTCATCCATCGGGCTGGGTAGTGTTTCCGCATTGTTTCAGCCCAGTACGACGCCCGGTGGTGGGCCGGCCCCGTCTTCGTCCGCGGACAAGACGAAAGCCGGTTCGTCCAAGGGTGACACCGCGTCGGACCCCGGTCCGGTGCGGGCCGCTTCGGCGGGGGGCGCGGCGGGGTATGACACTCCGAAGCCGTCCTCGTCGCGGGCGGTCTCTGCGTCCCAAGGCGTTGCGCCCGTGGGAAAGAGCGCGACCGATGCCAGCACCGCCTACACTCGGCGGGGCGAACCGGCGCACGATTCCGATCGTGATCTGGCGGCCGCGACACAGCGCCGGATGTTCCGCGCGCAACTGATCGATCGTATCGGGCAGGAACCCGAAGGTCCGTCCCTCGGCGTGAAACCGGCGGCGGGCGGACAGGGCTCCGGCCTTGCGGCCAGGATCAGTGAAACCGAGCTAAGTTATTCATATTGAGTGACGAAATGCGCCGCTTCGGGACAGGAGCGGCGCATTTTCCTTACATCACCCAGCCGTGATAGGCCGCCGCGAGCGCCACCACCACCACAGCCGCCATGACGCCCGCGATGATGTCGTCCAGCATGACGCCCATCGTGTCGTTGCGCCGGTCGGCCCAGCCCACCGGACCGGGCTTCCAGATGTCGAACAGGCGGAAGAAGACGAAGGCTGCGATCCAGCCGGGCCAGAGCGCCAGCACGTCCACGCCCGCGTGATCCGCGCCGACCAGCACCGGCAGGAGGGCGGTCCACTGGCCCGCCACCTCGTCGATGACCACATGCTGCGGATCGTGCAGGCCGGTGTCCGCCGCTTCCTGCTTCGTCGCCCAGGCCCCCGCGGCGAACGCGACAACGATGCCGATCGCCACCAGCCACGAGGAGCCGAGCGCGTGCAGCACCCAGGCCGCGGGCAGGGCGGCGAGCGATCCCCAAGTGCCGGGGGCGGAGCGGACGTTGCCGACCCCGCCGAAGGTGGCCACAAGATGGCTTGCGCGCATGTCTCTCTCCTTAGCTGCCGATGAGCGTGGCCGTGGCCAGCGCCGCGATGCCCTCGCCCCGTCCGGTGAAACCCAGCCGTTCCGAGGTGGTCGCCTTGACGGAAACGCGGGCGGCGTCGATCCGCAGGATCCGCGCGATCTCGGCCTGCATCGCGGCGGCGTGGGGGCCGACCTTGGGCCGTTCGCAGACGATGGTGCAGTCCACGTTGCCGATGCCGAAGCCTTTCGCCCGGGCGAGGTCGCCGGCATGGGCGAGGAAAATCTCGCTCGCCGCGCCCTTCCACTGCGGGTCGGACGGCGGGAAGTGCCGCCCGATGTCGCCCTGGGCCAACGCGCCGTAGATCGCGTCGGTGATCGCGTGCATGCCGACATCGGCGTCGGAATGGCCGTCGAGCGCGTGGTCGTGCGGCACCTTCACACCGCAGAGGATGACGTGGTCGCCCGCGGTGAACCGGTGCACGTCGTAGCCGTTGCCGAGCCGGATGTCGGGAATCGTCTGCATCTGGCCCCTCAGTATGGCCTCGGCCCGGGCGAAGTCCCCGGGGCCGGTGATCTTGATGTTGCTTTCTTCGCCCTCGACGATGGTCACGGGCAGGCCCGCGGCGCGCGCCACCTCCACATCGTCCGCCGCGCCGCCACAATGCGCACGATGCGCGGAGAAGATGGCGTCGAACCGGAACCCCTGCGGCGTCTGCGCGCGGTAGAGCCCGCTGCGGTCCTGCGTCCCCGTGACCTGCGCCTCCGCCCCGCGCCAGAGCGCATCGCTCACCGGCAGGCCGGGGGCGGCGGCCTCGGCCTGCTCTAGCGCGGCGCAGACCCGATCGACCAGGGCGGGCGTAACGCACGGCCGGGCGATGTCGTGGATCAGGACGATCTCGGGCGGATCCTCGGCCAGCGCCTCCAGTCCCGCGCGGACCGAGGCGTCGCGCGTGGCGCCGCCGGTGACGCGGGTGGCACGGGCGGGCAGGGGGATCGCGTGGTCGTCCGGGTGCATCACCACCACGATCCGCTCGAATCCGGTCGCCTCGAACGCGGCGAGCGTCCAGTCAGCCACCCGGCGGCCGGCCAGCGGGCGCCACTGCTTCGGCAGCCCGCCCCCGGCGCGCAGACCCCGTCCCGCGGCAACGATGATGGCGGCTTTCCGCATCGCTCACTCCGAAATTCGCGTCTCTGCATAGGGGCTTGGGGCGGGCGGGGCAATCGCCCTGTTTCGCGGCGCTCCCCTGCCTAAAAAATGGGCGGCGACGCAGATGTGAGGAATCTTACGTTACCGGAAACATTGAGCATGGTCGGGACATGGGCTAGCCAGAAGGTGTTGCACAAGGAATAGGCACATGCTTCGCGTCAGTGACACCCTTTCACTGGACCCTCCCGTCATGCTGGCCCCGATGGCCGGAATCACCGATCTGCCCTTCCGCGATCTGGTGAGCGGCTTCGGCGCGGGCCTCGTGGTGAGCGAGATGGTGGCGAGCCAGGAGATGGTGCAAGGCAAACCCGGCGTGCGGGAAAAGGCCGAACTCGGGTTGGGCCGCGACCGCACCTCGGTGCAACTGGCGGGCCGTGACGCCGGATGGATGGCGTTGGCCGCGAAGCACGTGGCGGATCAGGGCGCGCAGGTCATCGACATCAACATGGGCTGCCCGGCGAAAAAGGTGGTCGGCGGGCTGTCCGGCTCGGCCCTGATGCGCGAGCCCGATCATGCGCTGTCGCTGATCGATGCGGTGGTCGGTGCCGTCGATGTGCCGGTCACGCTGAAGATGCGGCTCGGCTGGGACGACGATTGCCTGAACGCGCCAAGTATCGCCAGGCGGGCCGAAGCGGCCGGCGTGCGGATGATCGTGATCCACGGCCGCACGCGCTGCCAGTTCTACAAGGGCGCCGCCGACTGGGCCGCGATCCGCGCGGTAAAGGAGGCGGTCTCTGTCCCCGTTATCGCCAACGGCGATATCACCTCGCCCGAAACCGCGCGCGAGGCGCTACGCCTTTCCGGCGCGGACGGCGTCATGGTGGGGCGCGGGGCGCAGGGGCAGCCCTGGCTGCCGGCGCTGATCGCGCACGAAATATACGGCGCGCCGCGCCCGGACATTCCGACTGGCCAGATGCTTTGTGACATGGTGTCAGGACATTACGAGGCGATGCTTGCGTTCTACGGAAAGGCGCTCGGCGCCCGCGTCGCCCGCAAGCACCTGGGCTGGTATATGGACCGCGTGGGCACTGCGGCGGCGCTGCGGCAGCGGATCCTGCGCAGTTTCGACACGGGCGAAGTTCACGCCCTGCTGCCCCGCGCCCTCACCCCCGCCAGCCCGCAGAGGGAGGCGGCATGAGCCTCGCCGACAATCCGATCTGGGCCTCGCTGCCGGTGCCGGCGCTTCTGCTGGACCCAGAGGACCGGATCGAGGAGATCAACCCGGCGGCCGAGGGCTTTCTCAACACCTCCTCCAAGTCGATCAGCGGGCAGGGTGTCTGGGAACGGGTGATGATCAACTCGCCGCTCGAGGACGCCTTCAACCGGGCGCGCGAAACCGCCTCGCCGCTCTTCGTCAATGACGTTGACGTGGGCACCGGGGAACGCGCGCCGCTGCATTGCAACCTGCAGATCGCACCGGTGCAAGACCGGCCGGGCTACATGCTTTTCCTGATATCGCCCAGGGAGTTGGCGGGCCGGATGACGCAGGACCATTCGGTCAAATCCGCCGCCAAATCCGCCATCGGCATGGCCGAGATGCTGGCGCACGAGATCAAGAACCCGCTGGCCGGGATCACCGGCGCCGCACAGCTTCTGTCCATGAGCCTCGAGGCCGAGGACCGAGAGCTGACCGACCTGATCGTGGCCGAGACTCGGCGCGTGGTGAAGCTGCTGGAGCAGGTGGAGCAGTTCGGCAACCTGACCCTGCCGGACCTGCGGCCGGTGAACATCCACGACGTGCTGGACCGAGCGCGGCGCTCGGCCCTGCTGGGGTTCGGCGCGCAGATGAAGATGATCGAGGATTACGACCCCTCGCTGCCGCCCGCCATGGGCGACCCGGACCAGTTGCTGCAGGTAGTTCTGAATTTGCTGAAGAACGCCGCGCAAGCCGCTGGGAAAGAGGGTGGAACGATCCGTCTTCACACTTATTTCGAACATTCCTTCCGGCTGCGCCGCGCCGATGGCGGCGGCCGGTCCCTGCCGCTTCAGATCGAGATCATCGACGATGGGCCGGGCCTGCCGCCCGACATCGCCGACCAGGTGTTCGACCCCTTCGTCTCGGGGCGCGAGAACGGCACCGGGCTCGGCCTCGCGCTGGTCAGCAAGATCATCTCGGACCACGAGGGCTGGATCTCGGTCAATTCGACGCCCGGTCACACCGTGTTCCGCATTTCCCTGCCCATGGCCCCCCGCGCCAGGAAATCCAAGAAGGAGACTGACTGATGGATGGCACCGTTCTGGTTGCGGATGACGATCGCACGATCCGCACGGTCCTGACTCAGGCCCTGACCCGCGCCGGCTGCAAGGTGCATGCGACCTCGTCGCTGACCACGCTGATGAGGTGGGTGGGCGAGGGCAAGGGCGACGTGGTCATCTCGGACGTCATGATGCCGGATGGCAATGGACTGGAAATGCTGCCGAAAATCGCGCAGGACCGGCCCGGGCTGCCGGTGATCGTGATCTCGGCGCAGAACACGATCATGACCGCGATCCAGGCGGCCGAGGCCGAGGCCTACGATTACCTGCCCAAACCCTTCGACCTGCCGGACCTGATGAAGCGCACCGCGAAGGCGCTGGAGCAGAAGCGCCGGATGCCGGCAAGCGGAGCCACGCCGCCGGACGAGGTCGAGCGGCCGGACGAATTGCCGCTGGTCGGGCGCACCGCCGGAATGCAGGCGCTCTATCGACTTGTCGCGCGGGTAATGAACACCGACCTCTCGGTCATGATCTCCGGCGAAAGCGGCACCGGCAAGTCCTTGATCGCCAAGGCCATTCACGACTTCTCGGACCGGCGGAACCTGCCTTTCGTCACCGCCTCGGCCGCCGATCTGCAGGATCTGGAGGGGCCGGCCCGGGTGCTGGCGCGGGCGCGGGGCGGCACGGTGCTGTTCGACGAGATCGCCGATCTGGACGCCGAGATCCAGGCCCGCATCGTGCGCATGATGGACGGCCCCGCCGATACGCTGCCGCGCTTCATGGCGACGTGCCAGACTGATCCGAACCGCGCGATGGAGGAGGGCAAGGTGCGGCAGGATCTGTACTACCGGCTCTGCGGCGCGACGATCCACGTCCCTTCGCTGCGCGAGCGGGTCGATGATATTCCTCTGCTGGTCGAGCATTTCCTCATGCGGGCCGAACGCGACGGCCTGCCCAAACGCTACCTCTCCGATGAAGCCGTCGAAATGATGCGCACGTTTTCCTGGCCCGGCAACGTGCGCCAGCTGGAGAACGCGATCCGGCGACTCGTGCTCACCGCGCGCGCGGACGAAATCACCCGGCCGGAGGTCGAGGCGGTGCTGGGAAACCAGCCCGAGACCGAGCCGGTGCTGGGCGGCGGAGACACCGAGAAGCTGTCGGCCTCGGTCGCGCGTCACCTGCGGCGCTATTTCGACCTCCATGGAAACATCCTGCCGCCGCCGGGACTTTACGCGAGGATTCTCCGCGAAGTGGAGCTCCCGCTTATCGAAATCGCGCTGGACGCCACCGGGGGCAACCAGGCCAAATGCGCGGATCTGCTGGGCATCAACCGGAACACGCTCCGCAAAAAGATCACGGACCTTGATATTCGCGTGACACGACGCCGCAAGTTGATGTAAAACCGCAACAGAACAGTGGCCGATGGGAGTCCTCTTCCATGACGAGTCACAAAATATGGCGGTGGTGACGGAGACGTCACACATGGTAGGCGGGGGATGCCTGTGGCAACCCGGGCACGACAATCGAGCTGGGAGCGGCTGAGCCGACTCCGCAGGCAGCGGCGGTATCAGAACGCGGCGACGCTGGGTCTGGTGACTCTCGGCCCCGCGCTGGCCGTGGCGACGTATCTGGTCCTCGGTCCTCTGGACCAGGGGGCCTCCGGGCTGGCGCTGCGGCTCGTCCTTCTGGCCGACCTCGTCTACATCCTCGTTGTCGCGGCGCTGGTGCTGCAGCGGGTGGCGCAGATGATCGCCGCCCGGCGCGCCCGCTCGGCCGGGTCGCGTCTGCACCTTCGGCTGACCGGGGTCTTCGCGCTGATGGCGCTGATCCCGGCCGTCACGGTCGCGATCTTCGCCGCGCTGACGATCAACGTAGGGCTGGAGGGCTGGTTTTCGGAACGGGTGCGCAACGTGGTCGGCGCCTCGCTCTCCGCCGCGCGGGCTTACGAACAGGAACACCGCGAGGATCTGGAGGAGGACGCGCGCGCCCTCGGCAACTACATCGACGGTGCCCGCGACGTGGCCTTCTTCATGTCGGACGGAGAGCTGCGGCAGGTCCTGACCGCGGGCCAGACCCAGATCCAGCGTGGTCTGCGCGAGGCCTACATCATCGACGGCACGGGCGAAATCCGGGCGCGGGGCGAACGCTCCTACCTCTTCGATTTCGAACGGCCGACGGCGGCACAGATCGCGGCGGCGAAGGACCAGGGCTTTACCCTGATCGAGGATTGGGACAACAACGAGTTCCGCGCGCTGATGCCGCTGACGCGCTTCGCGGACCGGATGCTCTATGTCTCGCGCCGGGTGGACGGAGAGCTGCTGAGCCTGCTCGACAACACGCAGCAGACCGTCCAGCTTTACCAGCAATTGGAAAGCGAACGGGGCAGGGTGCTCTTCGAGTTCGGGCTGCTCTACCTCGGCTTCGCGCTGATCCTCGTGCTGGCGGCGATCTGGCTGGGGCTGTGGTTCGCCGAACGCCTGTCGCGGCCCGTGGGCCGGCTGACCGGGGCGGCGCAGCAGGTCGGCTCGGGCGATCTGGACGTGCAGGTGATCGAGGAAAAGGGCGACGACGAGATCGCCATGCTCGGTCGCTACTTCAACCAGATGACGCGGCAGCTGAAGCGCCAGCGCGAGACGCTGCTGGAAAACAACCGCCAGATCGAGAACCGGCGGCGGCTGTTCGATTCCGTGCTTTCCTCGGTCACCTCGGGGGTTGTGGGGCTCGACGCGGAAGGCCGGGTCACCTTCGTCAACCGCTCCGCCGAACGTCTGCTGGCCTGGGACGAGGAGAAGCAGAGCCTTGCCATCGCGGTCGCGGTGCCGGAATTCGGGACGCTGTTCGACCAGCTCCGCGCGGGCGAGAAGCAGGTGGTGCAGGAGGAGATCAAGGTCTCCCGCAACGGGCGGATGGAGAACCTGCTGGTTCGCATGGCCACCCGCCGCAACGCCGAAGGCCGGCGCGAGGGCTACGTGGTGGCCTTCGACGACGTGACCGACCTTGTGACCGCGCAGCGGATGGCGGCCTGGGGCGACGTGGCGCGCCGCATCGCGCACGAGATCAAGAACCCGCTGACCCCGATCCAGCTATCCGCGGAACGCATCAAGCGAAAGTTCACCCGACATCTGGACGAGGCGCAGGCCGAAAGCCTCGAAAGCCTGACCGAGGTGATCGTCCGCCAGACCAACGACCTGCGGCGGATCGTCGACGAGTTCTCGAAATTCGCGCGTATGCCCGAGCCCGAGCGCAAGGACGAAGACATTGCCCAGCTTGTGCGCAATGCCGTGCTGCTGCAGCAATCTGGGCAGCCGGAGGTGAAGATCACCTCCGACGTCACCGCCGACGCGCTGCCCGCTCAGGTGGACGCCACCATGATCGGGCAGGCGCTGACCAACCTGATCAAGAACGCGGGCGAGGCGACCGAGACGCTTCGCGAGAAGGGCGCGCCCGAGGGCTACGCCCCGGCGATCCGCGTCACCGGCGGGCAGGAGGCCTCCGAGACGGGCGAACCCTTCGCCCTGATCCGGATCGAGGACAACGGCATCGGGCTTCCGGAGGACCGTGCGCGGCTCTTCGAACCCTATGTCACCACGCGCGAGAAGGGCACCGGCCTTGGCCTGCCCATCGTCAAGAAGATCATCGAGGAGCACGGCGGAACGCTGGCCCTCGAAGATGCACCCGAATTCCCCGGGTGCAGCCACCGAGGCGCCGCCGCGGTGATCCGGCTTCCCCTCAAGCCGGAGATCCCGCGTCAGGACGCCCGTGACAGAGAGCGAGAGGCACATGAGTGATATTCTGATTGTAGATGACGAGCGCGATATCCGCGAACTGATCTCGGACATCCTCGAAGACGAAGGCCTGACGACGCGGCTGGCCGGCGGGTCCGACGAATGCATGGCCGAACTGAACAAGGAACCGCCGGGGCTGATGATCCTCGACATCTGGCTGAAGGACAGCAAGATGGACGGGATCGACATCCTCAAGCACGTCAAGCGGAACAACCCGGACGTGCCGGTGGTGATCATCTCGGGGCATGGCAACATCGAGATCGCGGTCGCGGCGATCAAGCAGGGCGCCTATGACTTCATCGAGAAGCCGTTCAACATCGACCAGCTTCTGGTGGTGATCCGGCGCGCGATGGAAGCTTCGCGCCTGCGGCGGGAGAACAACCAGCTCAAGCGCAAGGACAACGTCAGCGCCGAGATGATCGGCAATTCGGCCGCGTTCCGGGGCATGGTCGGGCAACTCGACAAGGTGACGAAGTCGAACGGCCGGGTGATGTTCACCGGCCCCGCCGGGGCTGGCAAGGAGGTGGCGGCGCGCTACGTCCACGCCCATTCCAGCCGGGCCGCGGCGCCCTTCGTCGTCGTGCCCTGCGCCTCGATCGATCCGGACCGGATGGAACAGGTGCTCTTCGGTCGCGAGACGCCCGAGCGCGGGGTCGAGAAGGGGCTGCTGGAGGAAGCGCACGGCGGGGTGATCTATTTCGACGAGGTGGCGGACATGCCGCTCGGCACCCAGTCGCGGCTGCTGCGCGTGCTGGTCGACCAGACCTTCACGCGGATCGGCGGGACCGACAAGGTGCGGGTGGACCTGCGGGTGATGTCCTCCACCGGGCGCGATCTGGAGGACGAGATCGCGGCGGGCACCTTCCGCGAAGAGCTCTATCACCGGCTCAACGTGGTCCCGATCGCGGTGCCCAGCCTTTCGGAGCGGCGCGAGGACATTCCGCTGCTGTCGGAGCATTTCATCGAGGAGCTGCACGCGGCGCAGGGCCTGCCCAAGCGGGTGCTGTCGGACGAGGCGGCGGCGCTGATGCAGACGATGAACTGGCCGGGCAACGTCCGGCAGTTGCGCAACGTGATCGAACGGGTCCTGATCCTGGGCGAGCCGAAGCAGGAGATCGGCGTCGACGAGGTGCCGAAGGAAGAGGAGAAGAGCGACAGCGACGCTCGCGTGGTCCTCTCCGGTGCGCTGGCGACCATGCCCCTGCGCGAGGCCCGCGAGGCGTTCGAGCGGGAATACCTGCTGACCCAGATCAACCGCTTCGGCGGCAACATCTCACGCACCGCGCAGTTCGTGGGAATGGAGCGGTCGGCGCTGCACCGCAAGCTGAAGTCGCTGAACGTGGTGACGACATCGAAGTCCGGCGGCCGCGTGGCGCATGTCGAGGACGAGATGCATCCTGAGGCGGCAGAGTAGGGCGCCCGGCCGCTCCTCCACCCCGGCCCTCTCCCCGCGGGGAGAGGGGGCGACATCGGTGAGGGTGTGTCGTGAGCGGAGACGGCGGGGGGGTCAGCCGCGGGACAGAACCGCGCGCACCTTTGGCGCGATCCACGACCAGAGGGTCGGGGCGCCGCGGGCGATCTTGCGGCCCACCTTCTGCTCGAACACCGGCCAAGTGACGGCGTAGTCGGTCCATGACCCGCCGCCGGTGGCGAGGTTCAGGTTCGGGGGCTGGAAGCGGTCCACCGACTTCGCGAAGCGCGCGTCGGAGCTTTCGTTCGCCTCGAACTCTTCCCAGAGCGCGCGGAACTCCGCGGCCTGATCGGCGGGCAGAAGGCCGAAGATCCGGGTGGCGGCCGCCTGTTCGCGTGCTTCGATCGCGGCGGTGTCGACCTCTCCGTAGACCGGGACATCGCCGGCGTCGATCTCCACCAGGTCGTGCAGCAGGAGCATCCGGATTACCCGGTCGATGGAGACATCCGCGCCGTGTTCGCCCAGCACCAGCGCGAAGAGGGCAAGGTGCCAGGAATGCTCGGCCGAATTCTCGCGGCGCGAATTGTCGGCGATCGGCGTGGCGCGCAGGATGGTCTTGAGCCGGTCCGCCTCCATCAGGAACGCCATCTGCGCGTCGAGCCGGGTTTCGGACGTCATCCCGGCTTCTTCTGCGCGGCGCGGTGCTGCTTGACCCGCTGGATCAGGTGGGCCCGCGCCTTGCGTTCCGCGATGCGGACGCGGACATCGGTCAGATAGGCCTCTTCCAGCGTCTGGGAGGCGGCGCCGATGACGGAGGCGATCTCCATGAAGAGGCGGTCGTCGCCGGTCTCTTCCATCGCCTTCATCGTGTCGGCGCCAAGCGCCTCGGCCAGTCTTTCCAGTGTCGACATGAGCTTACCGCGTGGTTTCGGTCAGCCGCCGCTTCACGTAATCCGACACGGTGCCGATCATCGTGTCCATGTGCGGCTCTTCGAAGAAGTGGCCGGCGCCCTCGATCTCGGCGTGGGTGATGGTGATGCCCTTCTGCTCCTGCAGCTTGCCGACCAGCGCGTGGGTGTCCGACGGCGGCGCGACGCGGTCCGCCGTGCCGTTGATGATCAGCCCGGAGGCCGGGCAGGGCGCGAGGAACGAGAAATCGTACATGTTCGCCGGCGGCGAGACCGAGATGAAGCCGGTGATCTCGGGCCGCCGCATCAAAAGCTGCATCCCGATCCAGGCCCCGAAGGAAAAGCCCGCGACCCAGCAATGCTTGGAATTGTTGTTCATCGACTGAAGGTAGTCGAGCGCCGACGCCGCGTCGGACAATTCGCCCACGCCCTGGTCATATTCGCCCTGGCTGCGGCCCACGCCCCGGAAGTTGAAGCGCAGGACGGTGAAGCCCATCTTGTTGAAGGCGTAATGCAGGTTGTAGACGACCTTGTTGTTCATCGTGCCCCCGAACTGCGGATGGGGGTGCAGGATGATGGCGATCGGAGCGTCGCGTTCCTTCTGCGGGTGGTAGCGGCCTTCGAGCCGGCCCTCGGGGCCGGGAAAAATCACCTCGGGCATATACTGGCGCTGGCTCCTGTCAGAACACGGGCGAATTCTTGACGAATTCGATCCGGCTTATTAGAACGGTTCTAAATCCGGGGCACGGGGCTCCGGATCGGGTTCCAAGCGAGATAAGGCTTGGGGGTTCGAAGGTCAACAAAGTCCGAAGTTCCGGACCTGGGGAGGGTCGGGTCATGAAGCTGAGCACCAAGGGGCGATATGCGATGGTGGCGCTGGCCGACATTGCCTTTCAGGCCGACGAGGGGCTGGTGACCTTGGCCGGGATTTCCAAGCGTCAGGCGATCTCTCTGCCCTATCTGGAGCAGCTTTTCGTCAAGCTGCGCCGAGCAGGGCTGGTGGAATCGGTGCGCGGCCCCGGCGGGGGCTACCGGCTGGCGAAGGAGCCGCGCGAGATCACCGTGGCGGACGTGCTGCAGGCGGTGGACGAGACGGTCAGCGCCTTGCACAAGGGCGCAGGCGTTTCGGGCGGGACGTCGGGCAGCCGGGCGCAGTCGGTGACCAATCGGCTGTGGGAATCGCTTTCGGCACAGGTCTACGTGTTCCTTCACCAGACGACGCTGGCGGATGTGGTGGGCAACAAGCTTGCGCCCTGTCCCGCGGTGCCGGGGCTCTTCGCCGTGGTGGACGAGGTGGAGGCGTGAGGTTTCGTTCCGCATATTTCTCTGGCGGGGGCGCCGGTGGTGAGCGGCCCTCCGGGAGGAGTTTATCTGGCCAGATGAAGCCCGGGCGGGGTCTGTGATGACGCGGATCTACCTTGATCACAACGCGACGACGCCGCTTCGGGACGAGGCGCGGGCGGCGATGGTGGCGGCGATGGATGTCGCCGGGAATCCGTCTTCGGTGCATGCCGAGGGGCGGGCGGCCAAGGCGCTGGTCGAGAAGGCGCGCGCGCAGGTGGCGGCGGCGCTCGGGGCGGAGGGGGCGGACGTCGTCTTCACCTCCGGCGCGACCGAGGCGGCGGCACTGGCGCTTGAGGGGCGTGGGCTGCATTGTGCGGAGGTCGAGCACGAGGCGGTGCTGACGTGGTGCGCCGCGGATCTGCCGGTTGACGCAAATGGCAAAGTGCGAAATGCGACCCCGCAAAGGTCCGCTTTGCAAATCGCCAATTCCGAGACCGGGGTCGTGCAGGACCTGCCCGAAGGTCTGGCGGTCAGCGACATCACCCAGGGCTTCGGGAAATTGCCCATTGCCTTCAACTGGCTGGGCTGCGAGATGGCGCTCGTCTCGGCGCACAAGCTGGGCGGGCCGAAGGGCACCGGTGCGCTGGTGATGAAGCGGGGGACCGACCTTGCCGCCCGCATCCGGGGCGGCGGACAGGAGATGGGCCGCCGGTCCGGCACCGAGAACGTGATCGGCATCGCCGGGTTCGGCGCGGCGGCCGAAGCGGCGGCGCGGGATCTGGCCGCCGGCGTGTGGGACCGGGTGGCGGAGCTGCGCGATCGGCTGGAGGCAACCATTGCGGGCGAGGCCGACGATATTATCTTTGCAGGGAAAGGGGCGGCGCGGCTGCCCAACACCACCTGCATCGTGAGCCCCGGCTGGAAGGGCGAGACGCAGGTGATGCAGATGGACCTGAACGGGTTCGCGATCAGCGCCGGCTCCGCCTGCTCAAGCGGGAAGGTGCGCGCCAGCAAGGTGCTCACCGCGATGAATTTCGACGAGGGGCTGGCCGCCAGCGCGATCCGCGTGAGCCTGGGCCCCCTGACCACCGAGGATGACGTGACGCGCTTCGCCGAACGCTGGCTTGCGCAACGCAGGAAACACCGCGCCCGCGCGGCGTGAGATCGAGAGGAACGACATGACCGCACTCGACAAGACCATCGAGACGACCGAGGTCAAGGAAGGCGTGGACCAGGAGACGGTGGATGCCGTCGCCAAGGTCAGCACCTACAAGTACGGCTGGGAAACCGAGGTCGAGACCGAATACGCGCCGATGGGGCTGAACGAGGATATCGTGCGCCTGATCTCGGACAAGAACGGCGAGCCGGAGTGGATGACCGAATGGCGTCTGCAGGCCTATGAACGCTGGCTGACCAAGGAAGAGCCCGATTGGGCGATGGTCGACTACCCCGAGATCGACTTCCAGAAACAGTATTACTACGCCCGGCCGAAGAGCATGGAGGTGAAGCCCAAGTCGCTGGACGAGGTGGATCCGGCGCTGCTGGCCACCTACGAGAAGCTGGGTATCCCGCTGAAGGAGCAGATGATCCTGGCCGGTGTCGAGGGGGCGGAAGAGGCCGCGCCGGCCGAAGGGCGTGGCACGCCCACCTCGGACCGCAAAGTCGCGGTGGACGCGGTGTTCGATTCCGTTTCGGTGGGCACGACCTTCCAGAAGGAACTGGCGAAGGCAGGGGTGATCTTCTGCTCGATCTCGGAAGCGATCCGTGAGCATCCCGAGCTGGTCAGGAAATACCTCGGTTCGGTCGTGCCGGTGAACGACAACTTCTACGCCACGCTCAACTCGGCGGTCTTCTCGGACGGGTCCTTCGTCTACGTGCCGCCGGGGGTTCGCTGCCCGATGGAGCTGTCGACCTATTTCCGGATCAACGCCGAGAACACCGGCCAGTTCGAACGGACGCTCATCATCGCCGACAAGGGCAGCTACGTCTCCTACCTGGAGGGCTGCACCGCGCCGAAGCGGGACACATCGCAGCTGCACGCGGCGGTGGTGGAGATCATCGTCGAGGAGGACGCGGAGGTGAAATACTCCACCGTGCAGAACTGGTTCCCGGGCGACGAGAACGGCAAGGGCGGAATCTACAACTTCGTCACAAAACGCGCCGATTGCCGGGGCGACCGGGCGAAGGTGATGTGGACGCAGGTGGAAACCGGATCCGCGGTGACGTGGAAATACCCCTCCTGCATCCTGCGGGGCGACGACAGCCAGGGCGAGTTCTACTCGATCGCGATCACCAACAATTATCAGCAGGCCGACACCGGCACGAAGATGATCCACCTCGGCAAGAACACCAAGAGCCGGATCGTGTCGAAGGGCATCTCGGCGGGTCGGGCACAGAACACCTATCGCGGGCTCGTCTCGATGCACCCGAAGGCGAGCCATGGCCGGAACTACACGCAGTGCGACAGTCTGCTGATCGGCGACAAATGCGGGGCCCACACGGTTCCTTACATCGAGGTGAAGAACAACACCGCCCGGGTCGAGCACGAGGCGACGACATCGAAGGTGGACGACGACCAGCTCTTCTACTGCCGCTCGCGCGGGATGGACGAGGAGGAGGCCGTGGCGCTGGTGGTGAACGGGTTCTGCAAGGAGGTGCTGCAGGCGCTGCCGATGGAATTCGCGATGGAGGCGCAGCAGCTCGTGGCGATCTCGCTGGAAGGCTCCGTCGGATAAGTAACGGGCCGCGCGTGCCCCTGGAGTTTGCCATGAATGGCCCCCTACATCCTGCCGGTCGTTCTGCTGATCGCGTCGAACGTCTTCATGACCTTCGCGTGGTACGGGCATCTCGGGCACAAGGCGGCGCCGCTCTGGGCGGCCGTCATGGTGTCCTGGGGGATCGCCTTCTTCGAATACTGGCTGGCGGTGCCGGCCAATCGGATCGGGCATCAGGTCTATTCGGCGGCCCAGCTCAAGACGATGCAGGAGGTCATCACGCTGGTGATCTTCGCGGGCTTCTCGTCGTGGTGGCTGAAGGAAGAGATCACGCTGAACACGGCGCTCGGCTTCGTGTTGATCGCCTGCGGTGCGGCACTGGTGTTTCGCGGCTGAGGGCCGCCTGAATTGCGGGGCGTGCGCGCCCCTTTTGGACAAGGCCGCGACTGGCGGCAGAGACGAGGACGAAAGATGCTGGAAATCAAGAACCTGCAAGTGAAACTTGAAGAAGAGGACAAGCAGATCCTAAAGGGCGTGGACCTGAAGGTCGGCGCGGGCGAGGTGCATGCGATCATGGGACCGAACGGGTCCGGCAAGTCGACGCTCAGCTACGTGCTCTCGGGCCGCGACGGCTATGAGGTGACCGGCGGGGAAGCCACGCTCGACGGCGAGGACCTGCTGGATCTGGAGCCTGAGGAGCGCGCGGCGATTGGCCTGTTCCTGGCTTTCCAATACCCGGTGGAGATCCCCGGCGTCGGCAACATGACCTTCCTGCGGACCGCGCTGAATGCGCAGCGCAAGGCGAAGGGGCAGGAGGAGATGAGCGCGGCCGATTTCCTCAAGCTGATCCGCGACAAGGCGAAGAGCCTAAAGATCGACGCCGACATGCTGAAGCGGCCGGTGAATGTGGGCTTCTCGGGCGGCGAGAAGAAGCGCAACGAAATCCTGCAGATGGCCGTGCTGGAACCCAAGATGTGCATTCTGGACGAGACCGACTCCGGCCTCGACGTGGACGCGATGAAGCTGGTGGCCGAGGGCGTCAACGCGCTCCGGACCGAGGGGCGCGGGTTCCTCGTCATCACGCATTACCAGCGGCTTCTGGACCACATCAAACCGGACGTCGTGCACATCATGTCGAACGGCAAGATCGTGAAGACCGGCGGGCCGGAACTGGCGCTTGAAGTCGAGAACAACGGCTACGCCGAGTTTCTGGATACGGAGGAGGCGTAATGGCTCTGCCGCAGATCAAGCAGACGGCGACCGATGCGCGGCTCGCCGCGATGGCGCTGCCGGACACGACCGGCTGGACCGGCGCGGCGCGCGATGCGGCGCTGGCCCGTGTGCGTGCCATGGGGCTGCCGGGGCGCCGGGACGAGTATTGGAAATTCACCCGGCCGGACTCGCTGGTGCAGGCCGAGGTGCTTCCGGCCGAAACCTTCGACGCGGGCGACGAGGCGCCGACCTTCGGAGACCTCGACCGGCTGAAGATTGTCTTTGTCGACGGTGTTTTCGACGCCAAGGCGTCCGACGAACTGGCGCTGGAAGGCGTGAAGATCGAGCGACTGGCCGATGCGCAAAGCCGCGACCTGCACTGGGCCCGCGACCTTTACGGCACGCTGGAAGAGCGCGGCCAGACGCCGGTCCAGCGGCCTCTGGCGGCCCTCAACACCGCATTTGCGGGGGACGGGATCCTGATCCACGTGACCGGGAAGGTGAGTAAGCCGGTTCACTTCATTTATCACCACCGGTCAGAGACTTCGGACGCGATGCTGCATCATTGCATCAAGCTGGACGAAGGTGCGGAACTGACGCTGCTCGAATCCGGACCCGCCGCCGCGCGCTTCAACGCGGTGACCGAGGTGGAAATCGCGGATCGCGCGCGCTGTGCCCACATCCGCACGCAGGGCCGCGACCACCAGCGCCGGACCAACACCCATGTCTTTGCCCGGCTGGGCGAGGAAAGCACCTTCAAGTCCTTCACCATGACCGCCAACGGCGTGATGACCCGGAACGAGGTGGTGCTGGAACTGACCGGGGACGACGCTGTGGCGCATGTTGCGGGCGCGGCCTTGGGCGATGGCGACTTCCACCACGACGATACCGTCTTCATCACGCATGACGCGGTGAATTGCGAAAGCCGGCAGGTTTTCAAGAAGGTCCTGCGCAACGGCGCCACCGGGGTCTTCCAGGGCAAGATCCTCGTCAAGGCGGGCGCGCAGAAGACCGACGGCTACCAGATCAGCCAGTCGCTTCTGCTGGATGGCGACAGCCAGTTCCTGGCCAAGCCCGAGCTCGAGATTTACGCCGATGACGTGGCCTGTTCGCACGGCTCCACCTCGGGCGCGATCGACGAGACGGCGCTCTTCTACCTGCGTTCGCGCGGGGTGCCGACGGCCGAGGCGACGGACCTGCTGACGCTCGCCTTCCTCGCCGAAGCGGTCGAGGAGATCGATGACGAGGTCCTTCGGGACGAGATCGTGGACCGCCTGCAGGGCTGGCTGGAACGCCGGCGGGGCTGATGTCGGCGCTGACCGACATCGCCGCGACCTATCGCGGCCCCGCGCAGGTGGTGCGCCGTCTGCTCGGGCGCGGTCAGCGCGAAGATCGCGCACTGGCGATGCTGATGGCCGCCTGCGCGCTGATCTTCGTCGGGCAGTGGCCCCGGCTCGCCCGCGAGGCGCATCTGACCGGGGCCGAACTGAACCCGATGCTGGGCGGCAGCCTGCTGGCGTGGATCATCATCATGCCGCTGGTGCTTTACCTGCTGGCGGCGCTGGCGCATATCTGCGCGCGCCTGATAGGCGGACGGGGCAGCTTCTACGGCGCGCGGCTGGCGCTGTTCTGGGCGCTGCTGGCGGCCGCGCCGCTTCTGCTGCTGCACGGGCTGGTGGCGGGGTTCATCGGACCGGGGCCGCAGCTGACGTTAGTGGGCGTGCTCTGGTGCGCGGTGTTCCTGTGGTTCTGGATCTCCGGCATGGTGGCCGCGGAACGAAGAGAGGTTGCATGACGGACGCTCCCTACAGTCTCGACTGGCTGCGCCGCATGGTGGTGGAAAGCCTGGTCCGGCCCCGCGCGGCCGGCGAGGAATTGCTGTCCCTGCCGCTGCGGCGCGATGCGCTCTGGATGTGGCTGGCGCTGCTGTCGGTGCTGAACGGCATCCTGTATTCCCTGACCCTGCCGAGCGAGGCGGAATTGGGGATGAGCATTCCGCCCTTCGTCGCGAGCCCGATCATCCTGTCGATCTTCGTCGCCGTCATTATGCTTCTGATGACGTGGTTCTTCACGATGGCCGGCCGGATGCTGGGCGGGCGCGGCGACTTCGGCGGAATGCTGCAGGTGACCTGCTGGCTGCAGTCGCTGCGGCTCGGCTTCCAGATCATCGTGACGCTCTTCGCCACACTGACGCCGGGGCTGGGCGGGCTGCTGGCCTTCGTCGGCGGGATCTGGAGCCTCTACATCCTCGCGAACTTCCTGACGGCAGTGCACCGGTTCGAAACGCCGATGCGCGCCATCGGGGTGATGGTGATCGGCGTGATCGGCGTCGCCTTCGCGATGACCTTCATTCTGACATTGTTCGGGGCCGGCCCGAGCGGGAGTTGACGATGGACGTTCAGAAGATACGCGCGGATTTCCCGATCCTGTCGCGCGAGGTGAACGGCAAGCCGCTGGTCTACCTCGACAACGGCGCCTCGGCGCAGAAGCCGCGCGCGGTGATCGACGCGGTGACGCAGGCCTATTCTATGGAATACGCCAACGTTCACCGGGGCCTGCATTTCCTGTCCAACCTCGCGACCGAGAAGTACGAGGCCGTGCGCGGCAAGATCGCCCGCTTCCTGAACGCGGACGAGGACGAGATCGTGCTGAACACCGGCACGACCGCCGGGATCAACATGGTCTCCTACGGCTGGGCCGCCCCGCGGTTCGAGCCGGGCGACGAGATCGTGCTGTCGGTGATGGAGCATCACGCCAACATCGTGCCCTGGCACTTCCTGCGCGAACGGCAGGGGGTGGTGCTGAAATGGGTGGACGTGGAGCATGACGGGTCCCTCGACCCGCAGAAGGTGATCGACGCCATCGGCCCCCGGACGAAGCTGGTCGCGGTCACGCACCTGTCGAACGTGCTGGGCACGGTCGTGGATGTGAAGGCGATCTGCGCAGGCGCGCACGACAAGGGCGTGCCGGTGCTGGTCGACGGCTCACAGGGCGCGGTGCACATGCCCGTCGACGTGAAGGGCATCGGCTGCGATTTCTATGCGATCACCGGGCACAAGCTTTACGGCCCCTCCGGCTCGGGCGCGATCTACGTCGCCCGCGAGCGGATGGCCGAGATGCGACCCTTCATGGGCGGCGGCGACATGATCCGCGAGGTGTCGAAGGACGCCGTCAGCTACACCGACCCGCCGATGAAGTTCGAGGCCGGCACGCCCGGCATCGTCTCCATCATCGGCCTCGGCGCGGCGCTCGATTACCTCGAAGGGGTGGGAATGAAGGCCATCGCCGCCCATGAGAAGGAGATCGCGGACTATGCCGACCGCCGGCTCAAGGGGTTGAACTGGTTGAACCTGCAGGGCACCGCCCCCGGCAAGGCCGCGATCTTCTCCTTCACGCTGAACGGTGCGGCCCATGCGCACGACATTTCGACCATCCTCGACAAGAAGGGCGTGGCGGTGCGGGCGGGACATCACTGCGCACAGCCGCTGATGGAGCATCTGGGCGTCACCGCCACCTGCCGGGCAAGCTTCGGCATGTACAACACGACCCAGGAGGTCGACGCGCTGGTCGATGCGCTGGAACTGGCGCAGGAGCTTTTCGCCTGACCGGAAGCGGCGCCAAGGCACCCTCCGACGCGCCCGTTCCCGGTCCGGCCTGCCCGAAAAAGGGACGAAACCGACATCGGCGCGTCGTAAACCGGTGCAGGCGGTTCAAAGCCGCGGCGCGGCGGGGTAGCATGCGGTGACGCAACCGCACGAGGAGACGCCCATGACGCCGCTGACCGAAGCCGACGAAATCTCGGACATCGCATTCGGGTTCATGGGTTCGAAGGCGCTCTTCGCGGCGCTGAAGTTCGGCGTTTTCACCGAATTGTCTAAGGGTCCCGCCACGGCCGAAGCGCTTGCCGTAGGGTCGGACCTGCACGCGGACCGGATGGAGACGCTGCTGACCGCGCTCGCCGGGCTCGGGCTGGTGACGGTCGAGGACGGCACATTCAGCAACTCCCCGGCGGCTGAGGCCTTCCTGGTCAAGGGCGCGAAATACGACTTCAGCGACTATCTCCGCCTGCAGGTCGGCCAGCAGATGTACCCGCTGCTGGACCAGATCGAGGGGGCGCTGGACGGCTCCCTGGGCGAGGAGGCGACGAAAAGCTATGCCGAATGGTTCTCGGACCCCGAAGAGGCGCGGCTTTATTCGGAAAGCCAGCACTCCGGCTCCATCGGCCCCGCGCGGCAGCTGGCCAAGGCGCTGACCATCGAGGGCCCCGCGCGGATGCTGGACGTGGGCGGCGGGACCGGGGCGTTCGCGATCACGCTCTGCAAGGCGTTTCCGGAGCTGACGGCGACAATCGTCGACTTTCCAAACGTCGCGAAGCTGGGGCGTAAATACGTTGAAAAGGCCGGTCTCACCGACCGTATCGCCTATGCCGACGGCGACGCCCTGGAATACGGCTGGCCCGGGGGACAGGACATCGTGTTGATGTCCTACCTCTTTTCCGGCGTCCCGGGCGAAGCGCACGAGGGCCTGATCGCCGACGCCTGGACGGCGCTGAAGCCGGGCGGCCGCATCCTGATCCACGATTTCGTGGTGGACGAGACGCGGGAGGGCCCGAAGCTCGCCGCGCTCTGGCAGTTGCAGCACACCGCCTTCACGCCCGATGCACGATCGCTCGACGACGGCTGGCTGAAGTCCGCGCTGGACGCGGCGGGCTTCGCCTCGGTCACGGTTCGGCCGATGATTCCGGAGATGACGATGCTGGCCGAAGGCGTGAAACCGGCGGAGGCATAATTTCCGCCACGGCGCGTGCCGGACCCCATTGCGGGGGCCGTCAGGATGGTCTAAGCACCACCCGCACGCACCCGTAGCTCAGCTGGATAGAGCGCTGCCCTCCGAAGGCAGAGGCCAGAGGTTCGAATCCTCTCGGGTGCGCCACCCCTCGAAAATATCCGGCAAAATCAAGTGGATAGGATGAATTTTTGTTCAGGATTTGAAGCCCTGAACAATTTTCGTTCCCGCTTCGCTCCCGCTGAGGAGCTTCTTGCGGTTTGCTTGGCGACTGTAGTGCTCGATCTCTTTCAGCGATTCATGACCGGTCCACGCGCCGATCTGGTGCGTGCTTGCCCCCGCCTCAGCCAAACTGATCGCCCGCGTGACACGAAGCCCGTGAGCAGATTTGCCGCCCTTGATCCCCGCTTCGCGAGCCGCTTCCGAGAACCACTGGCTCGCGGCCTTCTTCGACCTCGGCCGTCCGTGAGCGGTTACCATCCACACCATGTGCGACTGCGGTTGTGCCTCGATCGCACGTTTCAGCTCTGCCAGATCGGTCGGGTCCACGAAGTCGGGTAGGGGGCGATCGAAGGGCACCCACACCGGCCCGTCCGTCTTGCTCTGAACATAATGAAGCCAGCCGCCGGCGTCGACCATGCCGGGGCCAAGGGTCCCTGACCGACATCTCCAACGATGTCATCCCCGACAGCTTCCGCTCGGACAGCACCCACCTCAACGCTGACGGCTACGAGTGGAAAGCCCGCCACATCGCCTCGATCATCCGCTGAACAGGAGTTTCGGATATGACCGTCCCGACCACCATCATGACCGGCGTCACCATCGCGGATGCCGACCTCGACGGCCTTCAGGCCGCCCAGGTGAACCCCTACGGCAAGCTGCTGCCCCGCCAGATCGCGGCAAACGAATTCCGCGCCGTCGCGGGCAACCTCGCGATCAACGACACGATCCGCAGCCAGCATTTCGCCGGCATCGTGGACAACGCCAACCCCGCGACCTGCATCGGGACCTTCGACAATTACAGCGCCTCCGACAAGGGCCTGCGGCTGGTCTACGCCACCGGCGCCCTCGACGAGCGCAAGATCAAGCTGCAGTCGCAGTTCGATCTGAACCACGCGGACCTCGGCGACGATGACGCCAACCTGCTGATCTACATGTGGCTCACCGAGAAGGCCGCGGCCGTCAGCGGCACCCACGCGATCGCGGGCTATGGTGTGCAGACATCAGAGTTCGCGCAGTGGTACTTCGACTATGTCGTCGGCACCGGCTACCGCTTCCGCTGCATGGGCACCCCCTACACGTCGCAGTCGCAGATCACCTTCGGCGAGCTTGCCGACGACACCCCGGCACTGCTGGCGGCGCACCTCTACCCCGACGCGGTCGACCCCACGACCTTCAAGTGCGACGCCTATCTGAACGGGGTGCTTCACCAGACCGCCAGCGCGAAACCGGACTATCCGTTCAACGATCCCTCCGGTGCCACCTGGGCCGGCAACCCGGCCTTCCCGATCCTCGGCCGCCGCTCGGGCTACACGACCGGGCACGACGTGGTGGTCCACGGCATCGGCCTCGCGAGGATCACCGAGCACGACGACGTGGCCGCCTTCCTCGCGGCTGAGTACGCGCTGAACGCCGCGGCGCTGGCCTGATCCTCGGGAGGACTATTGCCATGCCCCGCCGCGTCGCCATCAGCGCGATAAGGCCGGGCTGATGGCGATGCCCGCCAAACGAGCGGGATTCAGATGTGAAATGAAACTCTTCTATCTCCGGGACGTGCTGTCCAGCTGCGGCGCGCACATCGGTTTCGACGCGTTCAGCGCCTATGCCAGCCACCGCGACACATCTCTGCCGATAAGCTGCCCCAGTTCCGTGATGTCTTGGCGGAAGTAGTCTCGAAGACCTCTCGTCAAATCGTCACTCAGCTGGGGCTTGCGGTCTTCGCCGCTCGCGACCTCCTTCGCAATCGTTGCGATGCGCGCGACTAGCGACCTGTCCTCTTGGCTCAGTTCTTTGTGGGACACGCGGGTTCTGGCGTCATTGTATCTGTAAAGCCTTGAATTCCGGGCGACTAGGATGCTGAGTGCATCCAGATTGTAATTCACCTTCATCGGCCTTTCGTCTTTCGACGGAGGGGTGAACTGATCGTCAACATCGAGAAACCGATACAACGCTTGCGTTTGCCCGATGGGGTCGCGCTGGATATCGTCGTGGAGCATGATGTAGACCTGATCCGCCGGGAAGTGATCGTAATATGCTCGCAGGTGCTTCCCATACATGCTGAAATCGAGGATCTCATGCGATCTCGGGTAAAGTTCCCCGAAGAGCGGAGAGTCCATTAGCAGGCGCAGTCCCGCGTGCGGGTCCATTACCGGCAGGAACCCATCTTTCGTGTAGTGGAAGTAGGCTGAGAGGGCGCGGTCGATGGGGTCTCTGAGGACACAGATGATCTTACACCCCGGACTTGTCTTCCATATTCTTGAGGCAACCTCGGGTGTTCCAAGGTAGTTCGGGCGCTTGATACCGCAGACCTTGGATCGGTCGGGAAACATGGCGCTGATCTTCGTGCGTATCTCAGCAGGGTCGCTCATGTTCTCGAACACGGGGATCTCGGGCCATGGGGACGCGATTTCCGGGTGATCGATCAGGCATCTATGGATGAAGGTGGATGCGGATTTCTGAGCGCCGATAATGGCGAAATCGAGCGCACCAATTGCGCCTGTCGTGTCGTGCATACGCCCATCCAACGTTAGAAAGCCCGATACTGGCGCGGTTCTCCCATTGCGTCAACCAGCGCCGCAGGCGCGATCGACACGACGGTCATCAAGCTCACCGCAGGACTTCTTGTGGTGACGTAAGGCGGCGAAAACAGGCAGCAACATCTGCCACGCTTTCGGCAAGGCCGAGGTCGCGCAGGGCTTCCTCATAGATCGCCCGGGCGGCCTCCTTGGACGGGCGATCCTGCCGGGCGGTGAAGATCACGTTCTCGAAAGGTATATGCAAGACGGCAGAGGTCACGCGCGGGTTGCCAGTCGCAGACAAAGCGGCAATCTCCGCCTCGCGCTGATCGCAGAGCACAAGGGTGAACCTGTCATGCCCGCACAGGCCCTCCAGAACTCCCGCGGCACGGTTGATCGCCTCGGAGGAATAGTCGGCAGCGGTTTCTTTCGGAAGCCCATAAGTTGCGACGGCCAGAGTCCTGATGAAGACGACATGGTCCGCAGATCGACATGCGGACTTGAGTCGGTCGAACCTGCGGGCGTATCGGGCCGCGATTTCCTCCCGTGAGTTTTCCGGGTTCACGTCATGCTCATGCGGGAGCCGGAAGCCGTATTCCGGGTTCTCGTAGACGGACGCGGAGTCCTTATCGACCGGAAGGGATGACCGCTGCATGGCCAGAATGTCGGCCTCGCTGAAACTCTCCAGGGCGTCAAGCATGGCGCCGAAGCGGAAGGAATTGACCCAATCGAGCGGCAGGCTTTCCGTTTGCAGCCCGATCCGGCGCAGGGTCCAGCTCACGTAGCAGTTGGAGCCGAGTGATACGACCAGTGTAGCCATTGCGGATTTCCGAGTTTCAAAATCGAGATACTGGCCCGGCTAAGTGATCGGGTCAACTCGTGCCGCCCTCCTTCGCTTAACCATCCGGCAACAGATGCGCCGGCAACCACCGGCTAGCTCGGGTGATCCAATCGAACAGCAATGACGGAGTGAAGATGACCGACCCCACGAAAGACCCGGGCTTGCTCTCGGAGATGGTCGAGCGCGGCCGCTTGATCCGCGACCAGATGCCGGAACAGGTCGGCGCGCTGATCCTGGCCGGCGCGGCGGGCGCCTATGTCCGCGCCGTCTTCGCGCCGTTGGCGCCATGGCGGCGCAGGATCATGGAAGGTGTCGCCGGCGCGTTCGGCGCGATCTTCCTCGGCGGCCTCGTGGGGCACCTGATCGAAGCCGCCACCGGGGCGGGAACGTGGGCCTACCTGGCGGCGGGCTTCATCATGGGCGAGGGCGGGATCGCGGCGATGCGCGGCGTCCGGAAGGCCGTCCTGCGCAAAGGAGAGAGCTGATGGACTGGCTTCTGATCTGGAACAACATCACCTCGAGTGTCGTCATTCTCGCCTGCTGGTGGCTGGCGCACGTAAACGCCCGCGCGAGTCCGCCTGGCCGCGCGATCGCGGCCGGCTATTCCCTCATCGGTCTCAGCGTCCTGTTCACGATGGTCGTGCGCAATCTGGCTGTCGGAGACTGGCCCATTGTCCCGTGGCTGGTTGTGCTGACGAAGGCTCTTCTGGCGGTGACGCTGCTACTGACGATCTACCGCCGCGCAAAGCTGGGCGACCCGTAAACCATCAAAGGCTGGGCAGATAGAGCGCCAGCCACGCGGCTCTTAGGCAGACAAGGACTACTGTCGCACCTCGCTTGCGATCTTTGGGGAAGGGTGACCCGAAGGCTCTGACCAGCGATCCCAGCATGATCAGCATTAACAGGGCCACGATTGCAATCGAGACAGGGGTCAGGTCCATATCTGAACTGGCTTTCGAATGCAGAAAACGTCCGGTTGGGTTGGTTGGTTCCGTAACGTCAATCTGAGCGCAATGCGATTCACCGGACGCAGGTACTCCGGGGGCGCATAGGCGCTGCGCCACGGCGGCTTCGTCCTGATGAGGAATTGGGGACAGTCTGCGAGATGCGCTCCGTCGCAGTGACGCCTGTCATCTAGGCTCAGGACCCATTGATTTCGGGCAGTTGTCATGATTCAGCCTCCGTAAGGAGACGTTGAACATGAGTAACCTTTTCTGGCTTACCGAAGAGCAGTTGGAGCGCCTGAGACCTTTCTTCCCGA
>Ga0310345_10001252_pt1 | contig 29317 bp, 28 predicted proteins | sample HC15DNA20500_MG_FD_204667 | JGI IMG/M metagenome (GOLD analysis project Ga0310345, IMG submission 204667) | Marine microbial communities from station ALOHA, North Pacific Subtropical Gyre - HC15-DNA-20-500_MG | ecosystem: Environmental > Aquatic > Marine > Oceanic | place: Pacific Ocean: North... | reverse complement strand
GTATTATTTAAAAATCAAAAATTATCAGGATATGTTAGACAAATAAATTCAAATAGATCAATGATTTCTATTGTAGGTTATTTAAATGGCAGGAAAGAAAATATTGAAAAAATTTGGTATCAAAATGGAAAAATTTCAGAAATAAGATATTATAAAGAAGGAAAAAAAGTTGGAAAACATGAATTATTTTGGGAAAATGGAAATAAAAAAATGGTTGCATATTTTGTAGATGGGGAACATCATGGTAAAATGGATCAGTGGCATGAAAATGGAGTTTTTTATAAAAGATTCAATTATAAAAATGGTCATGAAGTAGGTAATCAAAGAATTTGGAATAATAAGGGAATAATAAAATCAAATTATGATGTTATAAATGGTAGAAGATATGGGCTAACGGGTATAATGAATTGTAGATCTGTAGCTAATGAATTTTAAATATTTATTATTTTTTATAGTAGTTTTTTGTTTAGGGTGTAAAAATAACTCTGTAACCAAATTACCCTATTTTATTACTCCTGATTTTACGCCACACTGGATAGACAATTTTCCTAAAAATGATACATTACACAAAATAGAAAAATTCTCATTTATTAATCAAAATAATCAATTAATAAATAATGATTTTATAAAAGGAAAAATTATAGTAGCTAATTTTTTCTTTACCACATGTCCAAGCATATGTCCAAATATGACTTCAAATTTGAAAAAAATTCAAGAAACATATGACGATAAGGATAAGATTAGAATTATTTCACACAGTGTAACACCATGGATAGATTCAATAAAAGTTTTGAAGAATTATGAAAGATTATATAAAATAAATTCTAAAATATGGAACCTAGTTACTGGCAATAAAAATGAAATTTATAATATAGCTAGAAAATCATATTTTGCAGAGGAAGAAATAGGTTATTTAAAAAATAATAACGAGTTTCTTCACACAGAACTTGTTTTTTTAGTGGATCAAAAAGGTCACTTGAGAGGAGTATATAACGGTACAATTATATTAGAAATAAAAAGACTTATAGATGATATTAATTTATTAAAAAAAGAAATATGAATATAAAAATAGGTTTATTATCAGATACACATAATTTTTTTGATGAAAAAATATATAATTATTTTAAGGACGTAGATGAAATATGGCATGCTGGAGATATTGGTAATATTGAATTATTAAATGAAATTAAAAGTTTCAAAAAAACAAGATCGGTTTATGGAAACATTGATGATCAAGAGATAAGAAATGAATGTAAAAAAGAACTTTTATTTTCCTTATTAGACTTCAAAATTTTTATTACACATATTGGAGGTAGACCACCAAAATATAATAAAGAAGTTTTAAAAAAAATTATAAATTACAAACCAGATATATTTGTATGTGGTCACAGTCATATATTAAATATCTCCAAAGATGAGAAACTTAACCTAATTTATATAAATCCTGGTGCAGCGGGGAAAATAGGCCTTCAAAAAGAGCGTACTATTGTAAGATTTGAAATAAATATTAAAAAAAAAATAAAATCAGTTGAAGTAATAAAACTGTAAACTTATTTTTTAGTATTAGTAACCTTTTTCTTTGATTTAGATTTTTTTAAATCTTTTTTTTCTTCAAGAACCTTATCTTTCAGTAATTTCTTAGTTTTATTAATTTCTTGGGAAACGTTTTGTTTTTTTTTTTTTAATTTAAATTCTTCTTTAATAGCTTTTATATCAACATTTTTTATTACAGGTATCTTACAAAGACTTTTTATAATTTGTTTTTTTCTTTTGGCTTTAAAAATATTTCTTAAACTTTTTCTTTCCAATCTAGTTATTGTCATTTTAAATAAATTTTATATGGCTGCAAATTAAATAAAAAATAATCTAAATCATTTGCTAGCTTTGCAATAAATTTAAAATCCATGAAAAAGATAAATCCATCTATTCCAAAAGGGACAAGAGATTTTGGTCCTGAAGAAATGATTAAAAGGGAATATATTTTTTTTAATCTAAAAAAAGTATTTTCAAAATATGGTTTTCAAAATATTGAAACACCTAGTATGGAAAACATGGAAGTCCTTAAAGGAAAGTATGGTGAAGAAGGAGATAAATTGCTATATAGCATATTAAATTCGGGTGATTTTTTAAAAAACAAAAAAATAAGTTCAAATACAAATTATAATAAATTGAAATCTAACATTTCTAAAAAAGGACTTAGATATGATCTTACGGTACCATTGGCAAGATATGTTAGTATGAACAGAAATAATATTAATTTTCCATTTAAAAGATATCAACTTCAACAAGTTTGGAGAGCAGATAAACCTCAAAGGGGAAGATACAGAGAATTTTATCAATGTGATATTGATTATATAGGAACAAAATCATTATTCTGCGAAATAGAAATAATTAAAATAATTAATGAAGTATTAAGTGAATTACGATTTAATGATTTTATCATTAAGTTAAATAACAGAAAAATATTAATAGGAATTGCGGATTTATTAAATATTAGAGAAAATTTCAGTGACTTTTGTATGTTAATTGATAAAATTGATAAAGTGGGTATAGAAGGGATTAAAAATGATCTTATTAAACGGAATTTTAACAATAAAATGATAAATGCTTTAAAAGAAATTTTAAATTTTAGTGGAAATAATGAAGAAAAATTGGATTTTCTAAAAAAGAAAATAAATAAGTCTAAAATTGGTATTGAAGGAATAGAAGAACTAAGAGAAATTATAACTATTTCTGATAATAAAAACATGAATACAATTATTGATTTTTCATTAGCCAGAGGCTTATCTTATTATACTTCTTCAATTTTTGAAGTAATTCCTAAAAAAAATAGCATAGGAAGTTTAGCAGGAGGAGGAAGATACGATAATCTAACTGAAGTTTTTGGTTTAAAAGACATGTCAGGTATAGGTATATCATTTGGAATAGAAAGAATTTATAATATAATGGAGGAAAATAATCTTTTTCCAAAAGAAATAGAGGAACCATGTAAGGTATTAGTAACTAATTTAAACAAAGAGGTGGTAAACTTCTCAATGGAAATAGCAAATAAATTAAGAAAAAATAATATCTCTACAGAAATGTACCTTTCATATAGTAAATTAAAAAAACAGCTCCAATTTGCCAACAATAAGAAGATACCATACGTAGTTATTATTGGAGAAGATGAAAAAAAAGTAAATAAAATAACTCTCAAAAACATGAATTCTGGAAACCAACAACTTCTAGAAGTAAAGGAGTTATTAAATATTTTGTCTTAATTAATTAATAGTAATATAAAATCTATTGAAAAAGATTAATCCCATTTCTAGTTACAAACTTGTTTTTCTATATGTACTTTTATTCTCAAAATTTAATTTATTTTCTCAACTTAGTGATTTGGGTAGATTTCAAATTAATTATACTAAAGGATGTTCACCATTTGCAGTTATAATATTAAAAGAAAATCTAGATCCTAATGTTACAGTGGTTCAATATGATTTTAACTATTCAAAAACTACCCAAATTTTTAACCCATCTTCAGTTAAGGAATTCATGTATCATACCACTGGAAAATACACTATTGCCCAAGCTATTAATCAAGATGGTATAGAAAAAATAGATTATATAGAGATAGAAGTCTTTGAATCAAAAATACCTGAAATTGTTATTTATAACTGTGCCTCTAATGAACTACAAATTAAAATTGAAGACACTTATTATGATACATATAATTTATATTTCAATGATTTATTAATAAAAGAACTGGAAAAAGGTAATAATCTAATTAACTATTCCTCTTATTTATTACCAGATAATAAACTTAAAGGATTTATAAAAGGTTCTTTTGAAGACAAAGATTATGGTTCTAATAATGATAATAGTTGTAAAAAATTTGAGATTGATTTAATTTCTATTGAGGAACAAAAAGATGTATTTATTGATTCCATTCAACTTTCTGATGATATTTTTTATTTTGATTTATTCTACAACCCACAAAAAAGCAGTAATTACAATTTAATATTAGATGGAAATACTGACTCCACTTATCTAACACCTAGTTATTTATACTTTTCAGATTACAAAATAAAAATAAATAACAAAAATTTTTCTTCTAAATGCGTAGAATTAGAAAAACAAGATTATTGTAATTCAACCTCTTATAAAGATAATCTTTGTCTAGTTTATCTAAATGTATCATCAAATAAAGAAGGTCACCTCTTAGAATGGATCACGGATGGAAATTTTGATTCATTAGAAATTACTAAAAATGAAAACTCACTACAAAAAATTAAAGATAACTCTAAAAAATTCAACGATAATCAATTAATAATGTCGGGTGAAAATTATTGTTACCAAGTAAGAGGATATAAAAATAAAAGTGTATCAATTTCAAATAAAATATGTATTGACGCTGAAAAAAACTTTAACCCCTTACCTATTGCAAATGCATTTACACCAAATTCTGACGGTTTAAATGATTTTTATTTACCTGTTCAAGTCCCCGTATCAGAATATAAAATGTATATATTCAATAAATTAGGCAAACTAATATTTGTAAGTGAAGATATTAGTCTAGGATGGGATGGTTACTATAAAGGTAAAATAACTGAAGACACCTATTTTTATAAAATTGAATTCAATAATAATGATAAATTAATTGTACAAACTGGTAAATTTGTATTATTGAAATAAAAAAAATTAATATGTTTGATATGATGAAAATGATGGGTCAAATTAAAAAGGCTCAAGAAACGATGAAAAAAGCACAAGAAGGGCTTAAAGAGATAACTGAAACTTCAGAATCTGGAGCAGGTTTAGTTAAAGCAACTGTAAATGGAAAAAAAGAAATTATATCTATTGATATTAATGAAAGTATATTAAATGTAAAAGAAAAAGAAATCACACAGGATTTAATTGTAGCTGCTATTAATAAGGCTCTGGGTGATATAGATGTTAAATCTAAAGAACACATTAAAAATAAAACAAAAGACATCATCCCAAATATTCCCGGATTTGATTTAGGAAATATGTTCAAATGATTGAGGATAACAAAAGAATAGCAATTGTTATATTAAATTATAATGGGTTAAACCTATTAAAAAAATTTCTTCCATCTGTAGTTAATTTTTCTGATTACAAAATTTCAAGCATCTATTTGGTTGACAATTGCTCAAAAGATGATTCAATTCGGTATGTAAAAAATAAATTTCCTAAAATAAATATCATAGAAAATGATAACAACTTAGGCTATTCTGAGGGATATAATCAGGGTCTTAAACAAATTAAATCTGATTATTACATTTTGTTGAATTCGGATGTAGAGGTTACAAAAGATTGGTTAAGTCCTCTATTTAATCTTATGGAAAGTGATAATAAAATAGCTGCTTGTCAACCAAAAGTTTTATCCTATAACAATAAAAAAATGTTCGAATATGCAGGTGCTTCAGGTGGATTCCTTGATAAATTAGGATATCCATTTTGTAGAGGGAGAATTTTCGAAACAATTGAAAAAGATGATGGACAATATGACAATAAGACTCAAGTATTTTGGGCATCAGGTTGTTGTTTTATGATTAGAAGTGATGTTTTTCATAAATATGGAGGATTCGATAAATATTTCTTTGCTCACATGGAAGAAATTGATCTCTGTTGGAGAATAAATAATTTAGGATTTAAAATTTATTGTGAGCCCAAAAGCGTAGTTTATCATATGGGAAGTCAAACTTTAAATGAGAAAAATCCAAAAAAAACATATTTAAATTTTAGAAATAACCTTATAATGATTTTAAAAAATGACTCTATTTTAAATGTTCTATGGAAACTACCAATTAGAATATTGTTAGATTTATTAGCTTCTATTAAATTTTTTATTGATAAAAAATCCCTAAGTCACACAAGCTCTATTCTAAAAGCATACATTAACTTTTGTATTACGTTTCCCTTACATTTTGTGAAGAGATATAAACATAATAAGAAATCAATAGGACTATACAATACAATTATACCAATAAGATATTATGTGTTAAAAGTCAAAAAATATTGTGATTTATAATTTTTAAAAAAAACTGATTCAATAAAAAAAAAGTCTTATTTTTGTAAAAATTAAAATTATAAGATAATGAAAACATCAAATTCCTTAGTAATTATATTAAGCTTATTAGTTGCCTTTGGTTGTAACCCCTTAAAAAAGATGATAAAGCTAGCTGAAGAAAAACAAAAAATAACAGTTAACCCAGATCCTTTAGTAATTCATGGTGGGAAAATGTGTATGGAAACTAAGGTCGCTTTACCTGTTGATATGATAAAAAAAGGAACTAGTTACAAAGTTGATTTCACTTATAATGATATAGAAGTTGGTTCAATAAATTTTACATCTGAAATCTATGCCACAAGAACTACCTCTAGTACAGAAAAGACAGATGTCTCTGATTCCACTACTAACTATAGAATTAGAGGAGCAAATACTACAACCAAAACTATAACTATGAAGATTGTACCGAGTGATTTAAAAACATTTTGTCTTGACTATGAAGAAGGTTTTAATCCAGGAAAACTTAAGGCTATTGGTATTGCGAAAATTGACAAAAGTGGTGAAACAGCTTCTACCATAACTTGGGACGTTGTAGATGGGGTAATTTTGACTGCATTTCTCGCAGGTAAGAATCTTGCTATTCCCAAATCAGAACACGGATACAATGAAGGAGAAGAATTAGTGCCGTTTAATGTGGATTTTTTCTTCGACCAAGGAAGGTCTGAATTAAAAAGATCTGAAAAAATAAGTGATAGAGGAGAAAGATTCTCTGCATTTGTAGCAGAAAGAAATCCTACTAAGAGCGTGGAAATAGTTGGTGCTCACTCTCCAGAAGGATCTACAGAAATAAACGATAATCTTGCCAAACAAAGATCTGAAATTATTGAAAAATATTATAGACAACAGATGGATAAATATGATTATAAAGATGAAGCAAGTAAAATTAAATTCAGTTTAAGACCAGTTGTTGAAGATTGGACTTCTTTAAGACAAGCTATTAACAGTTCTGAATTACTTACTGATCAAGAAAGGAGTGAAATCTCTAGAATCATTAATGGAGGTGGAAGTTTTGTTGATAAAGAAAAATCTCTATCAAAACTTTCTAGTTATAAAAAATTAATGGATTCAGTATATCCTGAATTAAGAATTTCACAAACTGACGTTACGACTATAAAAGTGAAAAAACCAAATAATGAGATTGCTGCTATTGCTAAAAAAATAGTGTCTGGAGAAGCTTCAGTAGATGCTCTTTCTCAAGAAGAATTGTTATTTTCTGCAACTCTTACACCTAGTCTAAGTGAAAAAGCAGGTATTTACCAAGCTGCTGTTAAAAAAACAGGTTCTTGGAAAGCACATAATAATTATGGCTCAATTCATCTTAATCTGGCTAGAGAAGAAGAAAAAGGTTCTGAAGCACAAAACAAATTGATAGATGCAGCTGAAACCCAGTTAGAAATAGCATTAAGCAAAAAAGAATCCGCTGAAACTCACCTAAACCTAGCGGCCATTCATGCGCACAGAGGAAATATTGATTTGGCTTACGAACATGTGGAAAAAGCAAAAGGCTTAAATAGTGATAGAATGAAAACCAGAGTCTATTATGGTTTGGGTAGTTTAGATATAGCTAGAGGAAATTATGATCTTGCGGTAAAAAATCTTAGTATGTCAAATGGTGATCATTATAACGTTTCATGGAGAAAAGCAATTGCTAAGATTATGTTAGGGAATATAGATGACGCTAGAGCTGATTTGTTGTTAGCACGTGAACAAATGAAAAAAGCTGGATATGAAAGTAAGGGAGGAAATGCTTACGCATTAGCAATTTGTGCTGCAAGAGATGGTAATGCAAGTGATGTTACAAAATATTTAAAGGAATCTTATGAAATCAATACAGATTGGAAGGAAAGATCAGCTAATGATTTAGAGTTCAGAAATCATAGAGAAGCTGTAAAAGAAGCGATGTAATAAATATTTTTAATTTTGAATTTAAAAAAAGCACTCCTTGTATTGAGTGCTTTTTTTGTTATATACAAAACGTAAAAATTAGAAGTAATACTATATTTTTGTAAAAATACTATATCAAATAAATGAGAGAAATTCAATTTAGAGAAGCATTAAGAGAGGCAATCTCTGAAGAAATGAGAAGAGATAAAAATATTTACCTTATGGGAGAAGAAGTAGCTGAATATAATGGTGCTTATAAAGTAAGTCAAGGCATGTTAGAAGAATTTGGAAAAAAAAGAGTCATTGATACTCCTATAGCAGAAACTGGTTTTACAGGAATTGGTATAGGATCAGCAATGAATGGACTAAGACCTATAATTGAATTTATGACTTTTAATTTTTCATTGGTAGCAATGGATCAAATTATTAATGGTGCAGCAAAAATCATGCAAATGTCTGGTGGACAATTTAACTTACCTATTGTATTTAGGGGTCCCACTGGAAATGCAGGTCAATTAGGGGCTCAGCATTCTCAAAATTTTGAAAATTGGTTTGCAAATACACCCGGACTAAAGGTAGTTGTTCCATCTAATCCCTATGATGCAAAAGGTCTTTTAAAATCTTCTATAAGAGACAATGATCCAGTAATTTTTATGGAATCAGAATTAATGTATGGCGACAAAGGAAATGTACCCGAAAAAGAATATTTATTGCCTATTGGTAAGAGTAATGTTGTAAAAGAAGGAAATCAAATTACCTTGTTATCATTTGGTAAAATGATGAAAATAGCAAATGAGTCATACAAAGAAGCTAAAAAATTAAATGTAGATGTAGAGCTTATAGATCTAAGAACTGTAAGACCTATTGACTATGAGGGTATAATAAATTCAGTTAAAAAAACAAATAGACTAGTTATTATAGAAGAAGCTTGGCCTTTGGGATCTATTTCATCTGAAATAAGTCATCACATTCAAAGATTTGCTTTTGACTATTTAGATGCTCCAATTCATAGAGTAACGTGTGCTGATGTTCCATTTCACTATTCCCCTACTCTAATAAAGGAAATAGTACCAAGTGTAGAAAAAACTATTGAAGCTATTAAGAAGGTTATGTATAAATAAATTACTCATTGATTCCTAATGCTGACATCATTCCTGAAGGACCACTTTTTTTCATAATTTTCATCATTTTTTTCATCTGATTAAATTGTTTTAACAACTGATTAACTTCTTGTATCGAATTTCCACTTCCCAAAGCAATCCTTTTTTTTCTTTTACCATCAAGAATGTCTGGATTGGATCTTTCTTTAGGTGTCATGGAATAAATGATAGATTCAATTGGCTTAAAAGATTCATTATCCATCTCTAAGTCTTTCACTTTTTTTCCAACTCCAGGAATCATTCCCATTAGATCTTTAATATTTCCCATTTTTTTAATTTTTTGTAATTGAGAAAGAAAATCATCAAGACCAAAAGTGTTTTGAAGCATTTTTTTCTGCATCTTCCTAGCTTCTTCTTCATCAAAATTTTGCTGTGCTCTTTCAACTAGACTCAAAACGTCTCCCATACCTAAAATCCTTTTAGCCATTCTATCAGGATGAAAGATGTTTATTGCATCCATCTTTTCTCCTGTACTAATAAATTTGATAGGTTTATCGACAACTTTCCTTATAGATAATGCAGCTCCACCTCTAGAATCCCCATCTAGTTTCGTTAAAACTACACCATCATAATCAATTCTCTCGTTAAAAATTTTTGCAGTGGTAACAGCATCTTGCCCTATCATCGAATCTACAACAAACAAAGTTTCAGCAGGATTAAGATTCTTCTTTAAGCTTTCTATTTCTCTCATCATTTTTTCATCTATTGCCAATCTACCGGCTGTATCAACGATGACAGATTTTAAACCTGATTTTTTAGCATGTTGAATTGCTTTTTTTGAAATATTTAAAGGAGATTTTGATTTTTCATCAAAATAAACTTCAACATTTATTTGTTCACCAATAACACGAAGTTGTTCGATGGCAGCAGGTCTATATACATCACATGCAACCAATAATGATTTTCTATTTTGCTTTTTCAAAAAATATGCAAGTTTACCAGAAAAAGTAGTTTTACCAGAACCTTGAAGACCAGATATAAGTATAATATTTGGATTTCCTTTCAAGTTTAATTCAACTGATTCTTTTCCCATCAAAAGAGATAATTCATCAGCGACTATCTTAGTCATGAGTTGACCTGGAGATACAGAAATCAAAACATTCTGACCTAAAGCCTTTTCTTTAATTTTAGATGTTATTTCTTTTGCTACCTTGTAACTTACATCTGCATCAATTAAGGCCCTTCTAATTTCTTTTACAGTAGTTGCAACATTAACTTCCGTAATTTTTCCTTGTCCTTTAAGAACTTTAAAGGCTCTATCTAGCTTATTGCTTAAGTTTTCAAACATATGTAAAAGTAGTAATAATCATAATATTTGATACATTTCCATTTAAATTAAATTAAACCAATATTTTTATTATTATTAATTATTTAAGATATTAACAAGAAAGTAATTAAGATGAAAAAAGGAGATATTTTATATCACTCTATAGTTGTAATTTTATTTCTAACTTTAATAATTTATCTATTCAATCCAATAATTTTTGAAAATAAAGTCATAAACCAACATGATATTGAGCAATGGAAAGGTTCATCAAAAGAAATTAAAGATTACAGAGAAAAAACTGGAGACGAACCTTTATGGACTAACTCTATGTTTTCCGGAATGCCTGCCTACCTTATTGATATTGAATGGGATAATAAATTAGTTTTAGGAATCCACAAAATTGTTAGCATAGGAATTCCCCATCCGATTAATTATATTTTTATTTCATTATTATCCTATTACATAATGCTTTTAATATTTAATATTAGACCTGCATTTTCATTAATTGGTTCAATTTTTTTTAGTCTTTCATCATATATGATAATAGGAATTCTTGCTGGACATAATGCAAGGATTGGATCAATTGCATTAATGCCATTGATAGTAGCTGGAGTTCATCTTGGATTAACTAAGAATATGAAATTAGGTTTTTTATTAACATTGCTCTCTTTAGCATTACAGATAAGAATAAACCATCTTCAAATCACTTATTACACACTTATAATATTAATTGTGTACGGAATAAATTTTCTTTATTATTCATATAAAGAAAATAGTCTAAAAAAAGATTTAAAAAATATAGCTATATTATCTATAGCAGCAATAATTTCAATAGGTACTTTTTTTGGAGAATTATGGTCAATTTCAGAATATAGTAAATATTCCATAAGAGGACCTTCAGAAATAAAAGTAAACGAAGAAGGATTAAGTAAAGAATATGCATTTCAATATAGTAATGGAATTTTTGAGCCATTGACATTAGTCATACCCAATATATTTGGAGGATCAAGTCAAGAAGAATTGGACATTAATTCCTCTCTGGGACAAGCTATGTTAGAAAATAATTTAAATAGACAACAAGTAACCCAACAACTTAAAAAAACTCCTACCTATTGGGGTGATCAACCTTTTACAGCACCATATTATTTAACAGCACTATCATTATTTTTTTTATTTCTTGCATTATACCTACTTGAATCTAAAGAAAAAGTATGGTTAATTATTTTAGCATCTTTGGGAATAATCTTAAGTTGGGGTAATAATTTTGAAATTTTAAACTCTTTTTTATTTGAATATTTACCAGGTTATAATAAATTCAGATCGGTAACTTTCATTATTATTATCACTATTTTTAGTATACCACTTCTTGGAATGCTAAGCTTAGAAAAGCTTTTCAGAGATTTCAATAATTCATCAATAAATCCAAAAACTTCTAATCTACCTGATGGTTTTTTAACATATAAGGCAAAAAATGTTTTTGAAAGTAAGCTTTATAAATCTGTCTTTAATTCTGGTGTAATATTTTTTATGATAATTTTTATTCCATTTATTTCAATCACTTTTTTAAATATCCCATTTTTTAACGGTGCAATTGATGAAAATCTGAAAAATTTACCTAAATGGTATATGGATGGAATAATAGCTGATAGACAATACATGTATTTAAATGATACCATAAGAGCAATTATTATACTGTTTATATTTAATTCAAGTATTATTATGTATTTTAGAAAGTTATTCAAAATAAAAACTTTATATATAATTCTTTTATTTATTACATTATATGATGTAACTACTATAAATAAAAGATTTATTAAAGAAGAATCATTTATAAGAAAAAATAAAGATAGTTTTTCTCTATCTGAAGCTGACAAAGTAATTCTAAATGATAATTCTAATAATCAAAGAGTTTTTAATATGCAAAATTCTTTCAATGAAGCAAAGACATCATTTCACCATAAATCTATTGGTGGATATCATGGTGCAAAAATCAGAAGGTATCAGGATTTAATTGAATACGGAATTTCAAATGAAATTAAAAATATTATTCAAAAAATTCAAAATGGATCAGATGATTTTAGCAAATCACATATAATAAATATGTTAAATGTAGGGTATTTAAAATTTAATAATAAAGCTAATGGAGTCATTAAAAATAAATTCGCAAATGGAAACGCATGGTATATTAAAAAATTGGAAAAAGTTGGAAGTCCAAAAGAAGAACTTGAAAAAGTTGCTACATCAGATTTAAAAAATGTTGCTGTAATAGATAATATGCAGTTTCCTAATTTAAAAAATGAATATAGCAATCAAGGAGAAATTCAAGTAATTTCTTATAATGCAAATCATATTATTTATAGATCCTCTAATCCTGAGATTTCTTTTATTGTTTTTTCAGAAATATTTTATCCTAAAGGGTGGAATGTTCAAATAAATAATCAAAAAACTGAATTGGTCAGAGTAAACTATGTATTAAGAGGTCTAGAAGTTCCGCCAGGTAATAACACAATTGAAATGAAATTTAAACCAGATTCTTATGTTTATGGTAACCTTGTTACTAAAATTTCTTCCATAATATTCATTTTTTTGATATTAGTATTATCATTTTATGAAATAAAAAATAAATTTAAATGAAAGCTGTTTTATGTTATAAATTTGGTCCTCCAGAATCATTAAAATATGACAAAATTCCCTCACCAGAACCTGGAGAAAATGAGATAGTTATATCAGTTAAAGTAGCGGGAGTAAATTTTCCTGATACACTAATTATACAGGGAAAATATCAATTCAAACCAGAATTTCCTTTTTCTCCAGGAGGAGAAGTTTCAGGAATAGTTAAAAAGGTTGGAAAATATGTCAAAAATTTTTCAATTGGAGATAAAGTCCTTGCAGGATCTACCTGGGGAGGTTATGCAGAGGAAGCTATAGTAATGAGTTCAAATACTTATAAAATACCCAAAGGTATCAGCTACGAAAATGCAGCAGCTTCTATGGTTAATTATGGCACTTCATATCATGCACTAGTTGATAGAGCTAAAATTAAAAAAAATGAAATCATTCTAATTTTAGGAGCCTCTGGTGGAGTTGGAACTGCTGCCATTCAAATAGCAAAACAATTAGGTGCAATAGTTATTGCTGCTGCATCTTCAAAGGAAAAATTAGATTTTTGCAAAAAACAAGGAGCTGATCATTGCATCAACTACACAGACGAAAATTTAAAGGAAGTTGTAAAGGATTTAACAAAAGGAAAAGGTGTAAATGTAGTATATGATCCTGTAGGTGATCGATTTTCAGAACCTGCTCTAAGATCTATTGCATGGAAAGGTAGGTATTTAGTGGTAGGTTTTGCTGCCGGCTCAATACCAAAAATACCCTTGAATTTAGTCCTTCTTAAAGGTTGCCAAATAGTAGGAGTTTTTTGGGGTGCTTTTTTCAGAAGAAATCCTGAATCCAATGCAAAAAATTTTGAAATCCTATTAGAATGGATAAAACAAAAAAAAATAAACCCATTTATTGATGATGAATACAAACTTAGTGAAACATATATTGCACTTAGACGTGTAATGGAAAGAAAAGTAAAAGGTAAAATTATTCTTAAACCATGAAAAAATATTTAACGTTATTACTTTTTATATTTTCTTGTTCCAGCACATCTAACATTAATAAATCAAAAAATATAACTAAAAAATCCCCAGAATTAAACTATAGAAGTGAAAGTATAAGTTTGATAAATCAATTAAGAAGATTTCCTGGAGTTCAAATAACTGGAAATGATGAAAATGCTAGAATTATGATTAGAGGAATGTCTAGCATTAACAACCAACAAGGTCCTTTATTCTATATTAATAATTCCCCTGTAGGAAATGACTTTTCAATAGTTTATAGTATGATAGACACAAATGATATTAAAAAAATTAGAGTTCTAAAAGATCCCACAGAACTAATCAGATATGGTTTTAGAGGTAGTTCAGGTGTTATTATAATAGAATTAAAATAACTATTTTCTATTAGAAAATTCAGGAAAGAGGATTAAGTTAATCCATTTTGGGATGCTCCATATGAAATAAGTAATGCAGAAAATATGATTAATAAGGTCACAAAGTAATTTCTCATTTTAAAAATACTTTTTAGCCCTAATTCTGTTAAGACCTTTATTTCTAAAATACTTCTTTTTTACAAATTGAAAACTAAATCCAACTCCAATGCCAATTAGACATAATTTACCTATATTTTTATCAAACACTTCTTTAAAACTATTACCATTAATTACGGCAATATTGAACATATCAATAGCAAAATAACCCACACTTAATATAGAAATGTACCGACCCATGGTTCTGAATCGATTACTACTTTTTCTTCTAATATCAATTTCATGAATATCTTCTATGCTTACCTTAATTGTATTAAAATTTAAATAGTTTTCATATACACCGGTAATATATGCTCTAGAAAAATTTTCATCAGATTTCAATCTGAATCTTATCTCTTCACCTGAATAAAATTCGATAAATCTTTTGTTACCAAGCTTCTTTAATTCAAGATAATATTGAGAAAAACAAAAACTTGGAAGACATATGAAAAAAACAATAACGTTAAATCTCATTAACAATTCTTAAATTATATTTACAATGTAAAAACTTTAACTGATATGAAAATATATTTTATTATATTATTTTTTTTAATATTTATCTCTTGTAATAAAGATTCTAATATCTATTTAATAAAGTCCCCAAATGGAAATATTCAATTAGAATTTATATTAGACAATGGGTCACCTTATTATAAAATTGACAAGAATAATATAAAAATAATAGAAAAGTCAAAACTTGGAATAATCCTAAAAGACGAAAAGAAACTAGATCATAATTTTAAAATACTTAACGTTCAATCCAATGTTTACAATTCTGTTTGGGAACCACTTTATGGAGAAGAAAAAGAAATAAAAAATAGTTATAATGAACTTGAAATAATTCTAAATCAAGACGAATCTAATTTAAAAATAATTTTTCGAGTTTTTGATGACGGAGTTGGATTTAGATATGAAATAGAGAATCAAGAAGATATAAAAAATTACGATATCATAGATGAGAAGACGGAATTCAAATTATCTAAAAAAGATACCGCATGGTGGATTCCCGCATTTTCATATAGAAGGTATGAATTTCTATATGCAAAAACACCAGTAGATAATATTTCTAAAGAAATATATTCACAATTAGTTGAAGATATTAGATATGATACATTAGGAATAGATGCTGCTCATACTCCATTTACAATAAAAAAAGAAAATGGAATATACCTTAGCATTCATGAAGCAAATCTAACAGATTACTCTAGTATGACACTTGCATCTAGAGGCAATGGTTTATTAGAAGCAGAATTGTATCCATGGTCTGATGGAACAAAAGTTAAAGCTGAGGAGTATATCATTTCACCTTGGAGAACGATACAAATATCTGATAACAGTTCTGATCTATTAAATTCTAATTTAATATTAAACTTAAATGAGGATCCTGATAATAGCATAGATTATTCGTGGGTAAAACCAGGAAAATACATGGGTATATGGTGGGAAATGATAGGAACAAATGAATCTACTTGGTGGCCTTCAATAAATCATGGAGCCAATACAAAAAAAGTATTAGAATATATGGATTTTGCTTCAGATAATGGTTTTGATGGTCTTTTAGTTGAAGGATGGAACAAAGGATGGCATCCAGAGTGGTGCTGCAGTGGAGAGGGAAAAAAATTTAGTTTTACTGAAACTCAACCTGACTTTGATATTGAAGAAATTTATAATTATGGAAAAAATAAAAATATTTTTCTGGTCGGACATCATGAAACTGGAGGTCAAATTGAAAATTATGAAAGTCAATTAGAAGTAGCCTTTGAATTTTATAATAAGAATGGAATAAAAAATATTAAAACAGGATACGTAAATGATGTCAGCAAAAATATAAAAAGAATAAATAAAAAAGGAGAGATAGTAAAGGAATGGCACCATGGACAATACATGGTAAGGCACTATAGAAAGGTAATAGAATTAGCAGCAAAATATAAGCTAAATATTATTACACATGAACCAATAAAGGATACAGGTATAAGAAGAAAATATCCAAATTATATTTCAAGAGAAGGGGCTAAAGGACAAGAATTTAATGGTTTTGGAAGTAACGGAGTCAATCATGCTGCCATCTTACCATTTACAAGATTATTGTCTGGACCAATGGATTATACTCCTGGAGTTTTTCAACTGAACAATTTCAGATATACACAACCAGGATCCAATATAATTGATGAACGTGCTATAGTACCTTCTACTATTGCAAAAGAACTAGCCCTCTATGTTGTATACTATTCTCCAATGCAAATGGCAGCTGACTTACCTAAACACTACACCAAACACCCTGAAGCTTTCAAATTTATTAAAAATGTACCTGTAAATTGGGAAAAGAAGAAAATCATAAATGGTGAAATTGGAGAATATCTTACCATAGCAAGAAAGGATATAAAATCAGGAGATTGGTTTATAGGAAGTATAACCAATGAAAAAGAAAGAAATTTTTCTATATCTCTAGAATTTTTAAATGATAAAAAAAAATACTCAGCATCTATTTACTCAGATGCTAAAAAAACCAATTGGAAAACTAATCAAATGGAATACAAGATTCATTCTGAAGAAGTCAATAATAAATCTATTTTACCAATTTACTTAGCTCCAGGAGGTGGAAGTGCTATTCATTTAAAAAAAATTGATTAAAAAAATAATATACAAATTAAGATTCAGATAGATTATTAATAATTTAATGACAGCTTTCATTAAACTTTTTTAATCTATAATAATTATATGGTAAAGGGGTTAAAAAACCAACAATAAGCATCGGAGGAATAGTATATAAAGTTATGATAGCCCCCCCAGTAATGAAATAATCAACCATATTCATAGAAAATTCCATTCCTATCATACTTATTAAAGACATACCAATTGCTGTCTTAAAAGCGGTTTCTACAGGTTGATTAAAACTAAGTACAATGGTTTCTAAAATGATTGAAGTTATAATGCCATTAACAATAGCTAGAGACAAAATATAAGACGTAGGTAGACTATATTCAGTGAATTGAAAAAAAAGGATAGTTCCAAAATCACCAATAGAACATCCAACCAAACACCATAATGTATTAATTGAAGATCTTTTCCATGTATGTTTACAATTCCAATTCATTGAAAGCAAATTAATGCAAAAAAAAACTCTAACATAAGTGTTAGAGTTTTTTTTTAATTCAATATTACAGTTAAGAAATTAAATTACCATCCTTATCAAACTTTAAAACAATAGTACTTGTTTTATCTCGAGATCCCAATTTAACCAAATATATTATTTTTCCACCTTTTGTTCTAATCTTTCTAGCATGTGTAACTACATAATCAGGATGGTTATTATCAATATATGTTCTAATTGATTTTAGTAAATCCAAAACGTGGATTTTACTACAGTGTCTTTTAAACTTGTTATCTATTTTTCTATGTAAAAATTCACCTTTATCATTAAAAATAAATATTCCTCTAACATCTTTTAGGTGCACTATATAAAAACTTTCTATAGTACCATCTTTATCTCTATCTAACTTAATTTTACCTGCTCTTCCAACAGAATCTAAAACATATGTTCCGTTATACATACTATCTAAATACTCTTTATCCAAATAATCAGTTATTGAAGATGGTAAATCACTCATTTTAACTTTCTCAACTTTACCTTTAGGTTTGTATTTTTCGTCATGTTTTCCATTTTTTCCATTTTTCAAATTTTCCTTAGTAGATTTATTCTTTCTGTTATATTTAAATAAACCATCTTCATCAAAAGCCAAACTCTCTGTACTTAACAATACAGCTTCAAAGCCAAAAGATTTTTTACCTACAACAATATAAGATTTATCTAAACCTACCTCAGGATAGTTAAATTCAATATATTCATGTGATTCAGAAGCTAAATATTCATTATCTAACTCAAATACTTCTATATCCTTTGGATCTTCACCCTCTAATACAAACAGATCTTCCATTTCACTACATGAAACAAAAAACAACAAAGAAAATAAAACCGAAAAAAGCTTATAAATATTAAAATTTTTCATAGTTAATAGATTATTATACATGCTAATTTAACGAAAATTATAAAAAAAAGTTTGTTTTTTTTTCTGGATAAAAAAATAAGATTAAAATAAATATATAAATTGTCAAAATTATGGATTTAAAATGGAGTGAGAAACTCACAGAAGATGCTTGGAGAGTTTTAAAATATAACTCTGAAACAGTCAATGGTTTTGAGAAATTATTAAAGATAGGTCCTTGTGTTTCAATTTTTGGTTCTGCTCGAACCAAAGAAGAAGATAAGTATTATAAGATAACTACTGATATAGCTAAAATGTTATCAAAATTAGGTTTTGGTGTAATTACAGGTGCAGGACCTGGTATCATGGAGGCAGGAAATAAAGGAGCAAAAGAAAATAAAGGAACGTCAGTGGGTCTTAGAATAAATCTTCCTTTTGAACAGTGTGCAAATAAATATGTAGATGATGGATACCTATTAAAATTTGATTATTTTTTCATTAGAAAGTTAATGTTTCAAAAGTATTCCAAAGGATTTATTATAATGCCAGGTGGATTTGGAACATTAGATGAGTTTTTTAATGCTCTTACATTAATTCAATGTAACAAATCTAAAATATTCCCCATTATTTTATTCGGAAGAGAACATTATGAACCTCTTTACAGCTGGATAGAAAATACACTACTTAAAAAAGGAATGATCTCAAAAAAAGATCTTGATCTAATTCACATAGCAGATAAAGTATCTGATGTTGAAAATATATTAACTAGCTTTTTTAGTAATAAGAATTTTGAGTTCAATTTTTAGTTGATATCATCTACATATGGTGATGGTAGAATGATTTTATTTTGAGTCGAAAATTTATTCCATTCATCAATTAATTCATTATATTTTTTATTTTGATAACTACTCAAATCTGTAGATTCTCCAATATCATCTTTCAAATTATAGAGCTCAAAATTATTAATATTAAATGGGGACTTATAATTAACCAATTTCCAATCCCCTTTTCTTATAAAAGTATTCCCGCTATGCTCAAAACCAAATACATAGTCTGTATTATGAATCTTTATGTCTGTTCCTAATAAATAATTTTTTAATGTATTCCCCAGAAGAGGATATTGTATATTCTCGGGATAACTGACATTTGCAAAATCATAAAAAGTGGGAGCAATATCTAACAGAGTGATAAAATCATTAGAAATTTGATTTCGTCTATTTATACCATAACCACTTATTATAATAGGTGAAACAATTCCACCTTGTGTTGAAAATCCTTTAAAATATTTAAAAGGAGCACTACTAGCTTCCGCCCAACCTGTACCTAGAGATATAAATGAATTTTCACTTCCCATTTCATTATAATCAACAGTAAAATTTTCCTTTAAGTAGGGGCCATAAACAGGATTATTATAAAAATCTTCAGCAGCTGCTCCATTATCAGACATAAAGACTATTACTGTATTTTTATATTCTTCTATCTCTTTTAAATATTGAATAATTCTTCCAATGTTAAAATCAAGATTTTCTATCATACCAGCATATAATTCCATTTTTCGAGATTCAATTTTTCTTTCTTCATTTGATAGATCTTTCCAAGATTTTAATCTTTTATGACTATTCGGAAGTACTGCATTTTGAGGTATTATTTTTAAATCTTTTAATTTATCAAATCTTTCCATTTTTAATTTATCATAACCATTATCATATTTTCCTTTGTAGTTATTGGAAAATTTTTTATCCACCTGAAGTGGCCAATGTGGAGATGTATAAGATGCAAAAGCAAAGAATGGCTTTTTATCTTCTTTGTTAGAATCAATATATTCAATAATCTTATCTGTATAATAATCTGTAGAATAATTACCATCTATCCATCTAATTCTTTTTCCATTCTCTGAAAAAGATGAATCAGGATAATTTTCAATTACTTTCCTGTTTGAATAATGATTTCCAGCACCTGTAAGCAAAACAAATGATTTTTCAAATCCTTTTCTAATAGGAATTGAGTTAAGATCACTACCCAAATGCCATTTACCTGATATATAAGTATGATATCCAGATTTTCTTAAAAGAGAAGGAATCGTTACTATTCTATCAGTTAATCTTCCTTCATAACCAAAAGATTCTGACTCAAAACTTTGAATACCGATACCGGCAACGTGATTGTCATTACCAGATAATAACATTGCTCTAGATGGTGCACATAACGTTGAAGTGTGAAAATTTGAGAAAATTATACCTTCTTTAGACAAGTTATCAATATTTGGAGTATGTATTTCACTACCAAAACAACCTAAGTCTGAGTAACCTAAATCATCTGCTACAATTAACAAAATATTAGGTTTTTTCACTTTTTTTCCCTTATCAAAATAAGAACAAGAAGAAATAATAAATATTAAAATAAAAAATCTTATATTAAAAAAATTCATTTATATAATACAATAAAATAAGAACATTAATATTAATTAAATTTAAAAGTAAAATAAAAATTTGAAAGACATAAAAGACTTTAATTCGGAAATAATAATAGAATCCCCAGGTAGAATAAATTTAATTGGTGAACATACTGATTATAATGGAGGTTTGGTACTACCTGCGGCAATAAATAGAAAAATATTTTTATTTTTTAAAAAAAAGGATTACTCCATATGTAAAATCAAAACCCTGCATTACAACAAATCTTTTGCAGTCAATCTCAAGAAAAAAATAACAAAGAGTAAATCTGAATGGGAAAATTATATAATTGGGGTTATTTATAATATTAAAAAAATAAAGAAGAGAAAAATCAAGGGATTTGAATGTATTATAGATAGTGATTTACCAGTAGGAGCAGGTATCAGTTCTTCTTCAGCTTTAGTTTGCGGAATAACCAAAGGAATAAATGATTTGTTTGATTTGAAATTATCAGATTCTGAAATTATAGAAATAACTAAAGATGTCGAACATACATTTATAGGGGTAAAAGGAGGTATTATGGATCAGTTCACTATTCTAAAAGGAGAAAAAAACAAATTAATACTTTTAGATTGTAGTTCTCTTAAATTCAAAAAAATTAAAGCAGACTTTTCACCATATAAATTACTACTATTAAACACTAATGTTTCACATCAATTATCATCAACTTCTTATAATAAAAGGGTAAAAGAATGTAATAGGGCTTATATGAAAATTTCAAAAAAATATTCTAATTTTAAAAATTTAGCTCAAATTCCTGAAAATATTATAAATAATTATAAGTCGCACTTATCTCAAGATGAATACAAAAGAGCATTGTATGTGTCTCAGGAAAATAATAGAGTAATAAAATCAGCTGAATTAATTAATAAATCCTCTTTTAATGAATTTGGTAAATTAATGTATGAATCTCATGAAGGTTTAAAAAAATTGTATGAAGTTAGTTGCAAAGAATTGGATTACTTAGTTGATTTTTCTAAGAACTTTAAAGAAATTATAGGGTCAAGAATGATGGGAGGAGGTTTTGGTGGATGTACTATTAATCTTATAGAAGAAAAATTTATTGATCATTACATTAAAACGATATCCAAAAAGTATGTTGAAGAATTTTCAAATGAATTAACACCGATATTATGTTCAATAAGCGATGGAATAAAGACTATAAAAATATAAAATACAATACTAAAGTTTTTCTAAATAAATATTTTTCCATTTAACCTTAATACCACCTCCATCATGGATTTGTAATGCGATACGACCTTTCCCATCTCCAATCTTCGAATCTTTAATATAGACCATTTTTTTACCATTTAGCCATGTAGTAACTTCCGAATTTTCTACCTTAATTTTCATGATATTCCATTCAGAAATTCTTAAATTATTATCCTTAATAGTATCTGGTTTTATTAACCAACCCCTACCGTAAGACTCATAGACACCTCCAGTAAAATTTCCTTTAGGAGCTACTTCCACTTGCCATCCTTTAATTTTAATTCCATCAACAGTTGATCTAAAAAAAACACCACTATTTCCATTAGATTCTTGTTTAAATTCTAGATAAAGAACAAAATTTTGATAATATTTTTCTGTACCCAAATATCCATATTTTTTTTTCGGACCACTCTCTGAAATTAATTCACCATTTTCAACATACCATAACTCAGAACCATATTGAATCCATCCATCTAAATTAAAACCATTAAACAAAATTTCTTTTTTTTGACCAAAAGTTAGAATAGGTGTAACTAAAAAAATAAATAAATATTTTATAAAGGGTTTCACTATAAAATTTAATTTCTAATTTTAATTCAAATAATTAATTAATATACTAAATATAAAATAATGAAAAATATACTGTTATTAATTTTCATTTTTATTTTCATGTCATGTGAAACAAAAAATGAAGAAAAAAAAATAAGCAAAGTTGAGTATCCTTTTGAAGCTATTTATTCTAGTGATGTAAGTATGGGTGATCCTAACTTAGCAAATATTGTTCTTGGATTACAAGAAGCAGCTAATGAAGGTAACTTTGAAAAAACGATGTCTTATCTACACGATGAATTTCAAGGAACATTAGAAGATGGAACAACTGTTAACAAACAACAACTAGAGGAAATGTATAAACCTATTTTCGAAAATTCAAAAATAGAAATTGATCCAATGGCATGGTTTACAATCCATATCAATGATTTAAATCATGATTGGGTAATTCTGTGGACAAAAGAAGATTATATTTCTTCTTCTGATACTACGAGTGTATATGCTCAAGAAAGTTTTCAAATTCAAGATGGAAAAATCATAGGTCTTAATCAATTTCAAAGACCTATAAAGTAGGTGGTTTCCTTAAATGAAATTTAGTTTTAAGCCACATATATTGTGGTTATATTATAAATATGAAAAAAATAAATTTAAAAGAAAAATTTGATTTGTTCAGTGATTATTGGAATCCTAAAATAATAGGAGAAGTGAATGGTCATGATATAAAACTAGCAAAAGTGAAGGGTGAATTTGTTTGGCATAACCATAAAAATGAAGATGAATTATTCTATATAGTTAAAGGAACTCTAATAATTAAATTTCACAAAGAAGAAATCGAATTGAATGAAGGTGAAATGTTGATTGTACCAAAAGGTGTAGAACATAAGCCGATAGCTAAAAATGAAGTATGGATATTGTTGTTTGAACCGGGAAGTACAAAACATACAGGAGAAGTTAAAAGTAAACTGACAGTAGAAAAGTACGAAAAGATTTAAATCTTTATTTCAATTCCATTTCAATAATTGTATCTATTGGATCAATAGTATGGTTTGAAATGTCTAAAATCATTCCATATTCAGTTTTTATATAGGGTATTTTTTCTTTGGAACTAAAAAATTGTAGATTTTCAATCTCTTGATTAAAAGAATCAATAAAAATAAATTTCTTTTTTACATCTAAAAGATGAATATATACTTTATTATTTTTTTGTGTTGATACATAATCTGTATTTGGTGCTATAGGCCCTTTTATTGTCCCGTATATAGTTCCTCCATTTTTTGATAACCACTGACCAATTCTTCTTAATGAACTTACATGATTTTCTTGAATTTTACCATTTGGCATTGGGCCTACATTTAAAAGAAGATTACTTCCATATCCGGATGCTTTAATTAAATATTGAATAAGTTCTTTATCTGTCTTATGTTTTTTATCATTTAAATTAAAACCCCATGAATTATTAATAGTTTCACATACTTCTAGAGGTAGTTTACCTATCTGATCTGTTGGAGTTCCCCAACCTGTAGTATTACCACCTGGTAAATCTTTTTCAAACATTTGAAAATCCTCTCCATCAATAACCCCTATGTGGTGGTTATTACCAATTAAAGTGTTGGGTTGAAGATCATGAATTAATTTATATATTTCATCATAATGCCAATTCACTTTACTTTTCCCAAATTTTTTACCATCCCATTCTTTTTGATCCCAATGGCCATCAAACCAAATACCAGATATCTCCCCATAATTTGTTAATAGTTCAGTTAATTGAGATTTCATAAATTCTATGTAATTATCCCATTTACCTTCTTTCCTTCCGGAAATTTCATTTCCTGTCCTACCCCTAGGAAAATAATCATCATTGTGCCAATCCAATAGAGAGTAATAAAAAAACAATTTGATTCCTTCTTTATGGCATTCATCTGCAAGCATTTTTAGGATGTCTTTTTTATATGGTGATCGATCAACTATATCGTAATCTGTAACTTTAGAATCAAACATAGAAAAACCGTCATGATGTCTGCTGGTAATAGTTATATATTTCATACCTGCATCTTTAACCATCTGTACCCACTCTTTTGGATTAAAATCTATTGGATTAAAAAAAGTAGGCAATTTTTCATATTCCTGTATTGAAATTTTCTGATTATTCATCACCCATTCTCCATCTCCCAGTACACTGTAAACACCCCAGTGAATAAAAAGCCCGAATTTTGCATTTTCAAACCATTCTCTAGATTTAAGATTTTCAGTAGTTGGTACATAATCTTGTGAAAAAACAGAAAGTGAAAAAGTGAATACTATGTGAACAACAAAAAATAAAATCTTCATATCTAAAAGTAGACTATTATAATAAAAATTCAAATTTTAGTATGATTAATACTTTTTCATTTAAATTTAATTAAATTTTTATCTTATGAAAAAAATATTTTATTATCTATTACCCGTTTTATGCTTGTTCCTTTTTTTGAATTGTGAAGATGATGATGAAGTAGATAGTTTTATGTTGACTCATGCAGACACCAAGTGGAAACATGTTGATGGAGATACAACGGATTATGTTCACATTGATATGGATAAAATACATGAATATGCTATCGATCCTAATAATTCTACTTGTTGTACATGGAGTACAGCCACTGGCACACATACAGATTGTGATGATATATCTTATACAAATACGATGCATGTAAACAAAGGTGATACCCTTGAAATGGATATTATCTATGGAAGTGCTTCTATGCCAGATGAATCAGTTCTTATGATAGTCAGTGGAAGTGCAATGACTGTAAAACTCACTCACGGTACATTCACAGAAACACACACTTATAATAAGACTACTGAATCTCTTCCAAGTGTTACTTGTACAGGTTCATAATTATTAAATAAAAATGAATTATAAAAAAACCTATCAAAATTGATAGGTTTTTTTCTTTGTAGTCCCTAGGGGAATCGAACCCCTGTTTCCAGGATGAAAACCTGGCGTCCTAACCCCTAGACGAAGGGACCATACTGTAATATGCTGCAAAGATATCCTTAGAGGTAGAATTACAAAACAAAATTATAAAAAAGTTATTTTAGAGATATTATTAAATAATTTGTTTTAAATACTATCATGTATAGTTTTGCGGTAAATATTTTATCAAAATTGAATGAAAAAAATCAAAATAGGAATTAATGGGTTTGGAAGAATAGGAAGACTAGTCTTTCGAGCTGCATGTAATAATAAAAATATACAAGTAGTAGGTATAAATGATTTAGTAGATGTAGAATACATGTGTTACATGCTTAAATATGATTCCACTCATGGTAAATTCCAAGGAAGTGTAAAAAATGATAATGGCAATCTATTAGTCAATGGAAATTCTATTAGGGTTACAAGTGAAAAAGATCCAAAAAATTTAAATTGGATTGATATTGATGCAGAATACGTTGTTGAATCCACCGGATTATTTCTAACAAAAGAAAAAGCAGAAGGCCACATAAAATCTGGAGCAAAAAAAGTTATCATGTCTGCACCTTCAAAAGACGTTACACCTATGTTCGTAATGGGAGTAAATAATACATCATATACTTCTGATATGGATTATGTTTCTAATGCGTCATGCACAACCAATTGTCTTGCCCCTATCGCAAAAGTTTTAGATGATAATTTTGGAATTGTTAGTGGGTTAATGACAACTGTTCATGCTACAACTGCTTCACAGAAGGTAGTTGATGGTCCTTCCTCTAAAGATTGGCGAGCTGGACGAGGTGCTTATCAAAATCTAATCCCATCTTCTACTGGCGCAGCTAAAGCTGTAGGTAAAGTTATACCCAGTCTTAATGGAAAATTAACTGGAATGGCTTTTAGAGTACCTATTACTAACGTTTCATTGGTTGATCTCACAGTAAATCTTAAAAAAAGAACATCATATGAAGAAATATGTAAAGTCATGAAAAATGCATCAAAGGGAAAATTAAATGGTATTCTTGGTTATACTGAAGACTCGGTTGTTTCTTCTGATTTTCTTGGAGATTCAAGGACTTCAATATTTGATGCAGGAGCAGGAATTATGCTTAACGACACTTTTGTTAAAGTAATTGGTTGGTATGATAATGAATGGGGCTACTCTTCAAAAGTGGTAGAACTAATTGAATATATGAATTCTATTGATAATTAAATCAATTTTATTCCTTTAGATTTCATCTCCTCTAAAGCCATTTCACACCCTTTTTCATCTATTCCCCTTATGCAATCAATAATAACTCTAGTTTGAAATCCTTCTGATAGCGAATCTAAAGCAGTATATTTTAAACAGTAGTCCGTAGCAAGACCCACACAGTCAACTTGTAAAACACCATTTTGTTTTAAATATTCAGATAGCCCTGTTGCTCTTATATTCCCATTATCAAAAAAACCACTATAACTATCTATTGAAGAATCATTTCCTTTAAAAATAATTTTCTGAACATTGCTAACATCAAGGTTTGAAGGAAAATCTGATCCAAAAGAATTTTGAATGCAATGATCGGGCCATAGAGTTTGATCTGTACCATTAACCTTTATAACATCACCAATATTTTTATCTTTATGATTAGATGCAAAGCTAACATGATCTTTAGGATGCCAATCTTTTGTTGCAATTACAAGATCATAATCTTTGATTATATTATTTATTGGTTCTATTACATTTTGTCCTTCTGGAACTTCTAAGGATCCTCCTTTAATAAAGTCATTCTGCACATCAACAATCACTAACGTCTTCATGACTTTCTCAGTTGAATTATCATATTATTTTTTTCTTCAAATAAAACTTTTTCTAACCCAACAGCGTAATTATGAGGATTTTCTAATCTTTTATGCGTTTTATCAAGGCAATTCAAATCATTTATTAATTTGTTTCTAATTTTATGAATTGGTGAAGACTTGTATACAAGCTTTCCATTTTTAAAAATAGATTTTAATAAGTCCTCGTATTCTATTTTGTTATGAGCGAATCTTTTAGATTTAGTAGAATCATCAGGATCTATCATAATATGAGAAGTAGTAGTATTATTAATATCATAAATCATATCACCCAAAAATTTACTATTTCTAACAAACCTTCTAACTTGATGAATTCCGGGATTATTTATCTTTATTTTTTGTTCTGAAAGTTTCAGTTTTTTAACCCACCTACCCCTTTCATCTTTTAGAGCAGAAAGTTTATAAACAGCTCCTAATGAAGGGTTATCAAATGCGGTAACCAATTTTGTTCCTATCCCCCAAACAGAAATTTTGGATTTTTGATGTTTCAAACTAGTCAAAAGAAACTCATCTAAATCATTACTTGCGACAATTTCCGCACTCTCAAACCCCTCTTTATCAAGCAATTTTCTTGCTTTTTTACTTAAATAAGCAAGATCCCCTGAGTCAATTCGAATTCCAAGAAGGCTTTTCCCTTTCTTTTTTAATTCTTTCCCTATTTTAATAGCATTTAATACGCCTTCCATAGTTTCATAGGTGTCAACAAGTAGAACACAATTATCAGGCATCACCTCAGCATAAGACCTAAAAGCTTCTTCTTCTGAATCAAATGATAATACCCAGCTATGAGAGTGAGTCCCACTCACAGGAATATCAAAAAGTTTTCCAGCCAAAACGTTAGAAGTCTTTGAACAGCCCCCAATATAAGATGCTCTACTCGCTGAAAGAGCACCATCTATCCCTTGAGCTCTTCTTAAGCCAAATTCCAAGATAGGATCACCATTAGCAGCCAAATACATCCTAGAAGCTTTTGTGGCAATCAGAGACTGAAAATTAATAATATTTACAAGTGAAGTTTCAAGAAGCTGACACTGATAAAGTGGGCCTGTAATTCTTAGAAGAGGCTCATTAGGAAAAACGACTCTCCCCTCCTCTATTGCATCTACATCACATTCAAATTTGAATTTTTTTAAAAATTCTAAAAACTTTTTTTCAAATAATTTCTTTCCATTTTCTGTTTTTAAACTAGACAGGTAGTTAATATCTTCTTTTGAAAATTTAAAATTATTTAAATAATCTATGACATAATCTAGACCACATGTAACTGAATAAGCTCCTTTAAACGGGTTATTCCTAAAAAAAAGATTAAAAGAAGATTGCTTTTGATGGATTCCTTTTTTCCAATACCCATAACACATCGTTAATTGATAAAGATCAGTAAGAAGGCCCAAAGAATCAGAATAAATTTTTTTTATCATTAAATGAAATTATAGAAAGAAATTCTAATTAAGAAATCTAAAATAAAAGAAAATTTAAAAAGATTTAATTGAGTTATGATAAATTATATAGTAATGAAAAAGAAATTAATCTCTCCTTACAAAAAGCTTATTTTAAATCTTCTTGAAAATAAATGTACCTGTTCTAAGTGTTCCCGTAGAATCTTCATATGAATCTTTCATAGTCAATGTATCACTTGTAGCACTTAAAGTGAACCACATCCTCATAAATTCCATATGTTCATCATCAGGATGATGGTAGCCACTATCAGGGTGATGATAATCATGACCACGAGAAGTATCATTACTCCAAATTGGAAGAATATAAATAGAATCTCCTAACACAGCATAAACACCTCTTTCTCTGAATGTATCAAGATCA
>Ga0310345_10001251_pt1 | contig 29346 bp, 26 predicted proteins | sample HC15DNA20500_MG_FD_204667 | JGI IMG/M metagenome (GOLD analysis project Ga0310345, IMG submission 204667) | Marine microbial communities from station ALOHA, North Pacific Subtropical Gyre - HC15-DNA-20-500_MG | ecosystem: Environmental > Aquatic > Marine > Oceanic | place: Pacific Ocean: North... | reverse complement strand
CTGTTGAAGCGTCGACGGGTGATTATTTTGGTGCTAATCGACCAGGGAACAACCTGTTTGGTGAGAGCTTGGTGGCGGTCGATCTGTACACAGGTGAACGGAGATGGCACTACCAGTTAGTACACCACGGCATCTGGGACCACGATATCCCCTGCGCCCCGATCCTGCTAGATATCACCATAGATAGTGAAACCGTCAAGGCGGTTGCTCAGCCGACGAAGCAGGCCTTCTTGTATGTATTCAACCGTGAGACTGGTGAGCCTATCTGGCCTATTGAGGAGCAACCGGTTCCGGCGGGCGACGTGCCGGGGGAGTGGTATTCGCAGACACAGCCGATACCAACTCGCCCGCCCGCATACGACCGACAGGGGGTTACTGTTGATGATCTGATCGACTTCACACCTGAATTACGTGCCGAGGCCGAGGAATTGGTCTCTCACTACCAGATAGGACCTATCTTCACACCGCCGGTCGTGAGCCGCCTCGATGGACCCCTTGGTACGCTGATAGCGCCGGCGGCAGGTGGCGGCACCAACTGGCCGGGAGGCTCTTATGACCCGTCCACCCACATTCTCTACGTGTCGTCGAATAGTTCGGTTGGGGCACTAGGACTGGTGCCACCCTATCCCGGACAGTCGGACATGGACTACATTCAGGGGAATGCCATTGCCGGTCCGCGCACAAGCGGCGGTGCCGGGTCGTCGGCTGGCGGTGGCCGGACCAGCTTCGACGTGCCGCCCCGACCACCGATCCCGCCGGAGGTGCGCCGCCGCAGCCAGCTCAGCGTGCAGGGGTTGCCGTTGCTCAAGCCACCTTATGGCATCATCAGCGCTATTGATATGGATCGGGGTGAGATCCTCTGGCAGATTCCACAGGGCGAGACTCCAGACAGGGTTCGGAATCACCCGGCACTTCGTGGGCTCAACATTCCGCGCACCGGCCGGCCGGGCAGCGTCGGGACGTTGGTAACCAAGACGTTACTCATCGCCGGTGAGGGCGACTATTTCACGACTCCGTCAGGGCGTCGGGGTGCAATGCTGCGGGCGTACGACAAGGAGTCAGGCAACGAGGTCGGCTCAGTGTACATGCCAGCGCCGCAGAGTGGTTCACCGATGACTTACATGCTCAATGATAGCCAGTACATCGTGGTTGCCATCAGTGGTGGCAATTACTCCGGCGAATTGCTCGCGTTCAGATTGCCTGCCGACTAGCCGACATTGTGGAGGAACGGCATGAAGTATCGAAAGGCAAATTCTCAGCGACTACAGGAGGTGTGAAATGGATGGTAAGAGTCGATGGGCGCGGGTGCTCGGCAGGTCGTATCTGTGTGCGGTCGTTATAGCGTCGATCGTCTGGATCGGTTACAGTCAGCAACGACAGGCGCTAGCCAGTCAAGAAAACCCCTTCACCGGAACATCATTCAGAGTCGACTCTGAGGGTATCAGTGTATCCTCTCGCGGTTTCGATCCCGGTGCCCGGACTCATTGGCACACGCACAGTGCCCAGTTGTTGTTCGTCGCGGAAGGCCGGCTACGCTATCAGGTAGAGGGACAACCAGTTAGTGAAGCCGATTTGCATGAGACAGCGTATTTGCCTCGGGGCGTCAGACACTGGCATGGTGCAACGCCCGGACAGGGATTGAGGCACGTGTCCGTGACCTTTCCCAATACTGAAGGTGAGCCGCTACCCATAGAGTGGCTGGAGCCGGTCACTGACGACCAGTATGCAGTCGGTACCACGCGATAACCTGGAAACCACCGGCTCTCCGCATGTGGTAATCGACATACCAGCGAAGGCTTGGCTGGAAGCCAGTGGCAATGTCGGACGATGGTACGCCGTCCAGTTGTAGCTACGGCGAAGACGGACCATCCCGCCTCATTTGATGTGTAGTAGGCACCGGATTGATGTCCGGGTACTGTCCGTTCCACGGCCGTGCTGCAAACACTTACTTTGTTCTTGACCGCGGCCACCATTGACTAGCTTCGTTTTTTGTAAACGTCGTCGAGAGCCGTGCGGCTGCGCAGGTTGGGCTACTGGTGTGTTCGGGTCGAAGTCGTCGGCGACTACACGCTTGAAAACCCCACTCGGTTCGTCGATGCGGTCACCAGGTGTCACGCTACGGATGGTTACTTGAGTTCGCCGATGCGGTACAGATGGGTGTGGGTACGAATGAAGAATGACCCGCCGGCCACCGCCATCGAGGCAAGAGTCACACCGTCAATTTCGTTTCGCACCAGCCGCTGAAACTCTGTGGCCGGCGCGATCACTGTTGTGACGCCATCTTCGTTCTGGAAGTAGATTCTTCCATCGACGAAGACTGGTGATGCCGAATGATTGCCACCGAGCCGTTCCTGCCAGTGTATTTCTCCCGTCTTCGCATCGAGGCAGGTAGCGATACCCAAGTCGCTGACGATGTACAGCTCATCACCAACTAGTAAAGGCGAGGGCGTCAGTGGCGCGCCGCGACGTAGCGTCCACTCGACGTGCGTTTGAGTTACGTTACCCGTACCGTCCGCGCGCACCGCAAGCAAAGACGGTACTTGAAAGCCGGTGGAGATGTAGACGAGCCCGTGACCGTACACCGGCCGGGGTACGTTGGAGAAACCGTCGGTGTAGCCCACCTGCCAGATCTCCTCACCTGTATTTGGATCGTATGCGGTAGCGCGAAATGCTCCAACACTGACGACCTGATCCCTCTGCCCAACACGAATGATGAGTGGGGTCGTGTATGCCTGAGAGATCGGCTGTTGTCGTGGTGTTTTCCACCTGACCTCACCGGTCCGCTTGTCGAGTGCTGTGACAAACGCCGTGTCGTAACCATCGACGCTAAGAATCAGTAGGTCCTTGTACACGACGGGAGATCCCCCATTCCCGTGCTGGGAGATATACGGGAACTTGGTCCGCCAAACGATCTCCCCTGTACGTGTGAGTGCCGCGGTGCCGTAGGCACCGAAGTGGACGTAGACACCTTCTCCGTCAACGACCGGGGTGGGTGAGGCGAGGCTGTTTTTAGGGTTCGGTGCACGGACGTCGGTGGTGTCGAACACCTCTGTGTTGACTACTTCACGGCCCGTACCCACGTCGAAAGCGAGTAGGCGAAGTGATCCGCTACCGCCTTCGGTAGGTCCGATGGCCGTCGTCATCCAGATATGTTTATCTACAACTACAGGAGACGACCATCCCAGACCAGGAACAGGAGTTTTCCAGATGACGTTATGCGACTCACTCCACTCGACCGGCAGATCACGCTCGGTTGAGTGTCCTTGACCCGTGGGGCCTCGGAATTCCGGCCAGTCTTGTGCATGCGCCGCGATCCCGTATGTGACGATCAAGAACGCAACCGCTGCGCGACGAATTCTCACAGAGGACATTCTAGCGTCCCATCATTTGGAGTGTCGCTATAATCTGTCTCGCTGCGGAACGAGGTAGCGAGAGGATTACAGTGTGGAAGACCAACGTTTAGAGCATCTGATTCCATCAAGGCGCCGCGCCTGAAAATACTAGCGCGATACGGACAAGACCTTTGCCAGCCGGGCACGTTAGTCCAATTATCGATCAATAGGTAATGCTAGGCGAGGTCTTCCAGTGTCGCCACCAGTAGCCGATAGAACTGTTCCACCGTGCCGATGTGCACCCTCTCGTCCGGTGAGTGTGGAAACTCGATCCGGGGCCCGAACGAGATCATGTCCATGCCTGGCACTTTCTTGCCGATAATGCCGCACTCGAGACCGGCATGGATCGCCTTGATCCTTGGGTCAGAGCCAAGCTTGCACCTGTGCACCTTTTTGACGACCTTCAGTAAATGGGAATTAAGGTTCGGCTTCCAGCCTGGATACGCCTCGTTTTCCTCAACCGCCGCGTCCGCGAGCAGGCCGATGGCACGAATCCGTCCCCGCAATGCTTCGAGTGCGGAGTCGATCGATGACCGGCTGCTCAACGCGATCGCCAGCGCACCACCTTCCGGCTTGACCGTAGCCAAGTTAGTGCTAGTTTCGACTAGGTCGGGAATGTCTAAGCTCAATGCTTCGACGCCGTCTGGGAGGCCGTTGAGGAGACGGAGTACGGTGTCAGATGTTGGCTGGTCCCACACGTTGTGCGGAGGTTCCATATTAGTGGTTGTCAGTTGCATGCCAGGATCGACCGAATGGTATTCGGTCTGGATCGCCGCAAACTCTTTCTCTATGGCGGCCACCATTTCATCCCGTGTGACAGCGTCGACAACAACGGTGGCAAATGCTTCCCGTGGAATTGCGTTGTGCGCACTGCCGCCCTCGAACCGTGCCAGTCTGATCGAAGCACCACGGTGGCCGGCCAAGACGGCGCGTGCTAGCAGCCGCAGGGCGTTTCCTCGCTGCAGGTGAATCTCGCATCCGGAGTGACCACCCTTCAATCCGGTCAGTGCAAACGCCACAGCGATATGACTAGGTGCAATTGCCGCTATTCCGAGCTGTAGCTTCAACACGGTGTCGCCACCTCCAGCACAGCCGACGTAGAGAATTCCTTCCTCCTCGGAATCGAGGTTAATGAGCTGCCGGCCCTCCAGGAAGTTGGCAGTCAATTGCTTGGCTCCGGTCAGGCCGGTTTCTTCGTCGATCGTAAACAGTAACTCGAGCGGTCCATGTACCAAGTTCGTTGCTTCTAGGATCGCTAGCATCGTCGCTACGCCGATGCCGTTGTCTGAACCGAGTGTGGTGCCGGTTGCCTTGAGATAGTCGCCGTCACGCTGAGGGATAATCGGATCCTTCGTAAAGTCGTGCTGCACGTCGGCGTTTTTCTCGTTCACCATGTCAAGATGCGATTGGAGGATGGTGACCGGCGCATCTTCATGACCAGCGGTTCCTGGCTTCCGAACGACTGTGTTGCCGGTAGCGTCAATGTTGCACATGAGGTGGGCTCGGTCAGTCACTTCGATTACATACTGGCGCATCCTGGTTTCATTTTTCGAACCGCGTGGGATCGTGAGAATCGTGTCGAAGTGTTGCCAGAGTGTCGTCGGCTCAAGCGTTGTTACGAACGTCATGGTTGTCGTTCCTTATTCACCAGAGTGTCAGCCTGCTATCCGGATCCGGACGGAAGATCAGATGGGACATATTGATTTCGAGGTCGTTGCCACAGTGGTCTGTGTGTCCAGGGATGACCATCACGTCACCTGCAGTGACGCGCCGACTCGCCCCGTCACTGACAGCGAAACCCCTGAGACTGGTGATGTTGGTCGGTGACTCCGTTTGATTTTCAGTGTTCCTCCGGTGATGAGTTTTGCTGCCTCGCCCAGTATGTAGTCGGTCTCAGTCGTTCCCACGCGGTGCAGGTTGGAGCCGCTCGGAAAGGCTTTCGGGCGGAATACTTCGGAGACGCCGAAACGGTGACCTTCCACGTCAACCACACGAATCGGCCGGTCACTGACCCGGTCTCGTGGAAGAGTATCGACGAAGGACTTGATGTCGGCCACGGTGATGTCGGTGGCCAATGGGTTCTGGATGGTGGTGACGGGTAGCACAGACAACACGACGAGAACCGCGACGATCAGTTTCGGCATGATTCTCTTTCTTTACCTTTGGGTGTCGTAATAGGCACGCTGGATTATCGCTCGGTGGGACTGTCTCTCCAAGAGGGAAGCGGAAGTATTATCACACCGCGTCTCAACGAATTGTCCAAAGAGGTTCGGATGGCCGATTCTAATCGCGCGTGACCGGAAACGCAGTCTCCTAGTGATGCCTAGTCTCTCTAAGGCACCAAATGTAGACATCAGAAGAACTCATCCCAGAGAGATGTCCTTGTGCTATTTTTCGCATGTGTCGGCGCGAACATCCCGTTGCTATCGATAGGCCTATTCAGACCTCGTTCTGGTTCGCGCTGGCGATACCGATTAGCAAACAACGCCTCATTGTGTGCGAACGCGTCTGGTTCATTCTCGTGTAGATCGGGGTAGGTACAAGTTAGGCGTCGATGTTCAACCCGTTTGTGGCTGTGTCGAGATGACCCTAATAATCTCAGGAGGAATCGTGTCTGATATCACGCGAGACATCATTGGTGGCGTAACGTTGGTCATGTGCGTTGTTCTGACGGCGGCCTGTGGGTCGGATCATGACCCAGATCCGACTCTGTCAGTCACAGCGCCGCCCCCGGCGGTCACAAGTGGTGTTGCTGTTGAAGTCGCGACGACCGTGGCATTCACGGAAGGCCCCACGGTCGATGCGGAGGGGACCGTTTACTTTACGGATCTTAGCAACAACCGCATCATGACACTCTCACCTGACGGTGATCTGTCGACGTTCCGGCAGCCTAGCCATCGGGCGAACGGCTTAATTTTCGATAGCGAGTGGCGGCTACTTGCGTGTGAGAGTGGTGACGGTCAGAATATCCTCCCGCGCGTCACCCGTACTCAAATCGACACCGGAGAGATCGAGGTGGTCGCCGATGGTTTCGAGGGCAAGCAGTTCCATCAGCCCAATGACCTAACCATCGATGGCCAGGAACGCATTTATTTCACAGATCGACCAGGTCCGAACCCGACCCCGGTACAGACCGGTGTCCATGGTGTCTATCGGGTCGACCCGGATGGCACTATCGATAGGATCTTGACTGAGCCAGAAATCGAACGGCCGAACGGTATCGTGATCTCACCTGACGACCGCACGCTGTACGTGATCGAGACCAATCAAAATGAAAATGGGGCACGCATGATTCGTGCCTATGACCTTAGCGCTGAGGGAACGGTCAGCAATATGCGTGTGTTCCATGACTTCTATCCCGGTCGAAGTGGCGATGGGATGACGGTCGACATCGAGGGTAATCTGTATGTGGCTGCCGGGCTCAACCGGCTCCGGGACACGAGTGAAACTCTCGACACTCAGGCTGGCATCCACGTGCTCTCGCCAGACGGTCAGATCAAGGACTTCATTGCGATCCACGAGGACACTGTCACCAATTGTGCATTTGGTGGTCCGGATCTGAAGACCCTGTATGTGACTGCCGGGAAAACGCTATTCAGGTTTAGGACGGAGATAGAAGGTACCCGGCGATAGATCTTCTGCTACCCAGGGTTCCGATAGAGTAGGTGTGTCACGTGCACGGTGCGTAGGCGGAGGGCGTTCCGCCATTGCTAGTGATCACTGCAACGTGAAACGAAAGGGCGTCTTTATCAGAGGCATACCAGCGCGTAAGGTTTGTCAGTTCCAACCGGTGGCGTTCTGCGATCAGTGAATCACCGGATCTTCGTCGATTAACTCATCGAGCGATTCGAGATGAGGAATTTCTAGCGTGCGTACAGCCTGAATAGCCATTCCAAGCGCCTCATCGGCGCTAGGGGTCTGGTCCGGCATCCGAAGCCTCTTTCGCGTCGCTCGTAAGAGACGAAGGATTTGTGCCCGATCGAACCGTTGCCCTTCACAGTGCTCACAGAAGCTCATAGTTGTCCTTTGCCTTCGATGCATGACCTGGCATTCCAACAATTCTATATTTTTGAGGCATCGTCCGGGAGGCAACGGCCGTCCAATAGGAGACCGCAAGCATCCGCTGACACAGTTGTCGCTCAATCCGTCGGTTTTTGCTTCAAGATAGATTAAAAACATCCATAGAGAAAGTGACCTGTACAACATCGGCAGCGGTCTGTGTACGCTAAAGATGCCGGTGTTAGTGCTACTCGTGTGACGCGTGGTGTGTCAACAGCAATTCCTGTTTACGCAGGCTACTGATACGTTGTCGAAGCTACGACTTGCGAGCGAAGCAATGGTCGAACTATAAGTCATCGAATTTAAAGAGGCTATCCCGAATGTGATGATCTGCGGAGTAGATGTCATGATTTGACATCGGATGGACGTTGTTGGTTTGAGCATTGTGGCGGTCGCATCTTGTTGAGTGAGTTTATTACTAACGACTCCCGTGTGCGAAACGACAGCACTGATTAACGTACGGGACCGACTTAGCTTTCGGACCCCTCGTGCTGATTAATCTGCACGATCATTCTAACGATCGCTACAACGTGTCACGCGTTAAAGGTAACGCAAGTTGTAGCAAGTGCCACCGGTTTTAAGTTGCAGGTTGAGGAATTCGTGTTCAGGAGAAATGTGAAGACGTGCAGAGATGTTGTTCGGAACCACGCTGGCCTCCTCGCCGAAACGGTTCATAGTCGCATGATCTCTGCTCGCCGTTCCTCTACGACACGCGTGATAGTATTCGTGGCTTCATGGAAATTCCTCTGACTCCCCTTGAGTTCAAACGGCGCAGTCTGAGCCTATATCCAGAACGGGAAGCGGTGGTCGATGGTGCACTGCGGCTTACCTACCGGGAATTTTTCGAGCGGTGTGACCGCTGGTCGACTGCGCTTCAACGTATGGCTGTTACTAAGGGTGACCGGGTAGCGTATCTGGCCTCGAACACCCACGCACAGCTTGAGTCTTTCTACGCGGTTCCACAGGTAGGTGCGGTTGTGGTGCCGATCAACTTCCGGCTGAAACCGATCGAAATCGTTTACATCATCAATCACAGCGGCGCAAAGGTTGTTTGCGCCGATGCCGACTATCTTGAGACGATCGACAGTATCCGGGAGTCGTGTGTTGGAGTCGAGCAGTTCGTTGCACTTGAGGGTAAGGGGGACGGTTGGCTGCAATATGAATCACTGATCGAGGCGGAAGAGCCGTCGTTTGCGTCCTTATCGATCGACGAAGGCGACCTACTGGCGATTAATTACACGAGCGGCACCACATCACGTCCGAAGGGTGTGATGATCACCCATCGTAACGCGTACATGAACGTCGTCGGCACACTCGTGCACCAGCCGATGAGCTGTGCGGATCGGTACTTGTGGACCTTGCCGATGTTTCACGCGAACGGCTGGACGTTCGTCTGGATCGTCACTGCCGTCGGCGGGGCACACGTCTGCCTTCGCAAGATGGATCCCGTGCAGGTGTTTCGCCTATTACGTGACGAGTCGGTGACGATGCTGTGCGCGGCCCCCACCGTGCTTATCATGCTAGCCAACACCCCGTCTGAGCAGCGCGGTGACGTTCGCCCCGGGGTGCGGGTGATGACCGCGGGCGCGGCACCGGCGGCGGCTACCATCCAGCGCGTCGAGGGTGAGTTCGGTTGGGAGCTACTACATGTTTACGGGCTGACTGAAACTTCGCCGTTCATCACCGTTTGCGAGCCTAGACCCGAGCATCAGGAGCTTACCCGTGCTGAGCGCGCGACCCTTAAGGCACGTCAGGGTGTGGAACTGATCACTTCCGGTGAGCTTCGAGTTGTTGATGAGAAGGGAGCAGAGGTTCCACGCGATGGTCAGACGCTAGGTGAGATTGTGGTGCGTGGTAATGCCGTCATGGCGGGCTATTACAACGACCCGGACACGACCGCGCACGCGATGCGTGATGGCTGGTTCCACAGCGGTGATGCGGCCGTCATCCACGCTGACGGGTATATAGAAATCAGGGACCGATTCAAGGACGTCATCATTAGTGGCGGTGAGAATATCTCGTCCGTTGAGGTCGAAGGAGTCATGATGCGTCACCCGGACGTGCAGGAGATCGCAGTAGTTGGAATGCCTGACGAGAAGTGGGGAGAAACACCACACGCTTTTGTCGTGCTCACTCAACGAGGTGCGACTACCGAGGCGGAGTTGATCGCCTATGTGCGTGAACGCATGGCACATTTTAAGGCCCCACGCCATATTTCGTTTGTAGACGAGTTGCCAAAGACGGCAACGGGGAAAGTACAAAAGTACGTGTTACGTCAAGGGCATAGTGCTATTACTAAACAATAGACAGAAGCCAGAGGCTGAGGTTGGGAGTCAGGTAATATCGTAGCGTAGCCTTTGGGGATATCACATAGGAGGGTTTTCATGATGGCACGACATATCAACGGCGCCATCGTTGGCGTGCTGGTGGCTGGCAACGTGGCGTGTGTGGCACTCGGCGGGGATCCTGCTGCCGACACTGGAGGGAGCCTGCTTAGTCTCACTACGTTGTCGAGTCGGCCTGACGTTGTCACTGGAGGTGATGCCCTGGTACGTATCGATGCTCCTGATGGAGTGGCACTGTCCGATATTCGCGTCGAGCTGAACGGCGCTGATATCACCGATCTGTTCAAGGTGGGTCACGAGCGGCAAGGTTTCGTTGGTTTGGTCGATGGGTTGGTGGAGCATCGTAACGACCTGTCTGTGTCTTACCTAAACGACACTGTTGCCGCTACGGAGACGCTCGTCAACCACCCAATGGAGGGTCCGGTCATCTCCGGCCCGCATGAACAACCATTCGTCTGTGAGACGGAGGACTTTGAACTGCCGTCCGGTGACACTCTTGGGGCGCCGTTGGATCAGTACTGCTCGGTAGAGCGGCGGGTCGACTATGCGTATCGATCTTCTCTAGACGGGACTCTTAAGCCGTTGCCTAATTCCCGTGAGCGTCCGGCTGATCTTGCGACGACAACGACCATTGTGGGTACGAACGTCCCGTATATCGTTCGCTTCGAAACCGGTGCCATCAACCGTGCGATTTATCAGATTGCGATGTTACACGATCCGGCGACGGACCCTGATCCTGACGCCTGGACACCGTCGCCCGGTTGGAATGGGCGGCTTATCTACACGTTCGGCGGCGGTTGTGTGAACGGTTGGTATCGGCAGGGATCGCGGACCGGTGGCGTCACCGACGACGTGATGTTGCGTCAGGGCTACGCCGTAGCGTCGTCAACCCTCAACGTCTACGGAAACAATTGCAACGACGTGCTCGCGGCCGAGACGATGATGATGGTTAAGGAGCGCTTCGTTGAGGCGTATGGCATGCCGCGTTACACCATCGGGTGGGGATGTTCTGGGGGGGCGTATCAGAATCACCAGATCGCTGACAACTATCCGGGGCTGCTTGATGGCATCATCCCGGGCTGTAGTTTTCCGGATGTCGCCTTCGGCACAATCCCGATGATCACCGATGCACGGTTGCTCAACCGCTACTTTAAGGAGAGCGCTGGCGTTCCGTTTGCTGACACTGAGCAGCGGGCGGTCGCCGGATTCTTGATGCTTGCCACGATGCCGAACGTTTCTCGCAATGCCGGTCGGATCAACGTGAGCGAGTTCTGTCCGGATGTGTTGCCCACGGAGCTTCGGTACCACCAAGTCGACAATCCAGATGGGGTGCGGTGTGACGTCTACGATCACTACGTCAACATCTACGGACGCGATCCCGTCACGGGATTTGCACGCCGCCCGCTCGACAATGTTGGCGTGCAGTATGGGCTTGCGGCTCTCAACGACGGTGTAATCACAACGGCGCAGTTTCTCGATATCAACGAGCGTATCGGGGGCTACGACAACGACGGTAACCACAGATCTGAACGGAGTGTAGCTGACGTAGACGCCATCCGGATCGCGTACGAGACAGGCAGACTGACCAGTGCAGGTGGTGGCCTCGCAACGACTCCGATCATTGATTACCGTGGCTACAGTGATGACCGTGAGAACGGCGACGTGCACGTCCGCTATCACTCGTTCTCAATGCGAGAACGGCTCAGGGAGGCGAATGGACGGACCGACAACCACATTATGCTGGTCGAGGATGCACGCTATGGGCTTTACAGTAGTCAGAGTCCCGTGCTGCAGGGTGCCTTGCGTCAAATGGACCAGTGGCTAGAAAACCTGGCGGCCGACACGTCTGATGATCCACAGATCAAAAAGGTGGTGCGGGCGAAACCACCAGAGTTAGTCGACGCTTGCTGGTCACGCGATGACGATCCGAAAAAGATTAACGAGCCACAGATCCGTGGGTCCGGGCGATGTAATGAACTGTATCCATCGCCGCCGTCACCGCGCGAGGTCGCCGGCGCACCGCTCGCGAGTGACATCGTCAAGTGCCAACTCAAGGAAATCGAACTAGCGGACTACGCCGTGAGCTTCACGTCTGACGAAATGGAGCGCTTGCGCACTATCTTTAGAAGTGGCGTGTGCAACTGGTCAAGCTCTGGCGTCGGACAGACCGGATTGAAGGGGACTTGGCTAACGTTCGCATCGGCGCAGTGATAGGGGTCGTGCATGGGGTGGGTCGAGAGCTGCCTCATGGCTTGCCGGGTGTGGGTTGCACGGGGAGTTGTCTCCATTTATTAGAGGTGCCGTCGCCAGAAAAAGGGGATTGCCCAGCGGGGGTGGTCTCTAGCTTAGTTTCGCCGATTGATGCTTTGGGGGGCTCCTGCTTGAAGAAAGAGGTGAGTAGTATCAAGAAGAGCTCGACCCGGATGGCGAGGACGAACTAGAGAGCTAAGACCCAAACATCAGTCTCGATTGGAGATCATCGGGAAATTCAGCACGGACAATGTGCTTGACCTGCTTGTGTAATAGACGGAAGCGTTTCTAGAAGCGGAATAGCCGGTTCACTTTAATGACAAACCCGCGGTTGCGGAGATCGGAAAACCGGTCTGGTCGCAACGGATCCATGTCCCGGTCCTCGGTGTAGACAACAAATAGCTCGCTCCCGGGGGAGTACTCCCAACGCAGCCGAAGGTTGTTGCTGACCGCGCTGTCCCTCGAGTTGTATTGAACCAGCCCACTGAAGGACATCCGGGGGGTGAACGAATAGTTGACACGCGAGACGGCTAGATTCGTACGAAACGCCCCTTGGGGTGTATCGATCCAATTAAACGAGAGACTTGGCTCGATCGAGAGTTGTGGTGTCACCGCGATCCGTCCGCTCCTGACACCGAACGACTTGATGTTACCGTTAAAGTATTCGCCCGCCCGAGCCGTGAAGGTCCCACTGACGCGACGTTGTGTGCCGAGCGAATAGCGCCCCTCGACGTCGCGAAAATCATAGCCACCGACCGGAAACGTTACTCCCTTTCCTGGTGTGAACGGTTGGACGAGGAACTCGTAGTTGTTTGCGACTGAGACCCCGGCGCGATCGCTGTTCTCGAACTCCGTCGAGAACCCCAATTGAGATTGTCGTGTCTCTACCATTCCCGTATCCGCGGTTTCGATGTAATCGAAACTCCCTGCGAGTTGGAACTGTCGGATTGCCTCGATCGACCGTGGCCGGGGACTGAATCGCCCGCGTGTGTAGGTCCGGCTGAAGTTGTCGCGGCGGACGAAACCAACTTCCGGTACAAAGTTGTCCTCAACGACAAGATGATCGACCTGGAGTCCGTAGAGGTCTGCGCCGTAGTCGAACCGGCCCTGGTAGCTCGTGTCCTTGTCGTCAAGCCCCGGGGTGTGGGTCTTCGCAACATACCCGAGGAAGTTGACGTTATCGTAGAACGAGAAGGAGGCGTCAGCGCCGTATGCTTGATTTGAACCGTCGCCAGCGAGCGACACCGATCGGTTCGTGAGCAGGGCACCAACGCTGCTGCGACGCAAGATGTCGCGCTTCATACGAACGACTGTGAAGTTCGTCATCTTAGCACCCGAGATCGTTTCGTTGTCGGTCTGAATGTTCAGTGCGCCGACGTCAAACGCACCGACCTTGCCAGTGAGTCGGCCTCCGCCGAGGATCGGCACGATCGTTCCACGGTCAAGGCCGATCCGACGAGTGTAGAAGAGCGTGGGTGCGTTGGCACTGGCACCGAAGAAACTGCCGCCGCCTCGCAACGCGCCGCCAAAAGCACCGCTGGGTCCTCGCGCGAAGTCGAAGATGCCGCGCCCTTCGAGAAAAAACTCGCGCTTCTCTGGAAAAAAGAGACTAAATCGAGTGAGGTTGATTTGCCGTTCGTCGACTTCCACCTGAGCGAAGTCAGTGTTATAGGTGAAGTCGAATGTCAAATTCTGTGTTACGCCGTATTTAACATCTAGACCGATATCACCGTTCACCTCATTCGACAGAACCGGTGAGATGGTGCGATCGGTCCTCAGCCCTGAGATGCCGTAGGGCTTAATCTCAAGGTTCCTGCCGCCCTCTGGCACTTCCAGTCCTACCAATGTCGCTGCCATGGAGGCTCGGGCCCATGCATTCGACCCCCACTGCGGAGGTAGGGGCGTGATGAATGAGAACTCGTTTTTCCCACGGATGCCGCGCCGCATCTGTATCCCCCACACTTGCTGCCTGCCGGGCCGGTACCGTAGAGACTTGAAGGGAAGTTGTATCTCGACTGACCATCCCCCGTCGAAGCGGCTAGTGCGGACGTCCCAGACGGCATTCCAATCCATGTTGGGATTTCCCTCGTTCGTGATCTGGATGTCCATCATTCCGCCTAGAAAGTTCGTGTAGAACATCACGCCATTGCGGCGGTCGTAGAAGGTGTCGAGATTTACGCCGAAATTGTCATTCTGACGGATCTGACTACCATCGCGACGCATCTCGTTGGCCACCATGTCCGACTCTGGTCTGGAATCCCAGTTTCGCGCCGCCACGTAGAGGTTTTCGTCGTCGTAGAGCACCCAGGCTTCAGTCCGCTCCGAACTGGGTGAGCCCGCGTTCGGGAGGTTCTGGATGAAAGGAGTGATCGACCCATTTGACGAATAGACGGATTCGTCGAGTTGTCCATCGAGTTGCAGATCTGTCACCCGCACAGCGCGGATGGTCGCCTGTCCAAGTTCGTTACGACTAATTACCGCGGGTGGCATCGGCGGCGGTGGACCAACGAACGACTCGGGAAGTACGAACGAGTCGGCACCCATCGTAGACGGTATCCCTAACACCTCACCCAGGTCAGGAACGCCGACGACTCGGTTGGGAGCCGGCAGTGAATCTACCACTGTAGCTTGTGGTGGTTCCTGTGCCAACCGCTGACCAAGGGGAGTACGTGGCGAAACCCTGTCGTTAGCCGTAGCAGCATTAGCGATGGGAGATGACACCGGTTCTGTACGTAGCGCCGGCGGTAACGCCGTGCGCGCGGAACTAGTAGTGGTTCCGTTGCCTGCTACGAGTTCGGCCGCGATCCGGTCTTGCAGTCCAAAGAGATCATCGATGGGCCCATCCACTTTTGCCGTTCGCAACACCGCACCAGAGGCGACATCGATCAGCCGCGCGGTGATGCGTAGTTGATCTCCGAGTCGCTGATAGCTTCCCGAGACGATCCAACGCGCTCCTAAATCCCGGACCAGCTGAATATCCGTGCTGCCGTCGACTCTCTCACTTGTGTCAGGTTCACCTAGCGCCTCCGTCAACACCGTACGCTCGAGTACCGGTAGACCCTGTTCCTGCAGGTCGGCACGCACCGTCTCGGCGATCCCACGACCGATCCAGTTATCGATAGATACTCCGGAGATGTTGGAAAACGGCACCACGGCGACGGAACCATTAACCTCCGTAGTGACGGCGGCGGACTGTGCGCGTGGCGCTGTTTCGAGACGACGGATCGAACCTACTTCGCCGGTGACCGACGAAGCGGCCAAAAAAATGAAGCAGGTTGAGGCAACGACGTTGTTAGCCCAGGACATCATTGCCTGTTAGCGATGGTCTCAGGCAGGCGGACACCCAAGTGCTTCTGCGGGGTAGCGTTACTGTAAAGTCTATCGTCACACGTTAATTATAGATATTTTACGATGCGGTCAGTTCTGTTCATGCTTTTTACGCTGCTCCAGTGCGAACAGTTCCACGGAAAGACAACAGATCAGTCTGACTGATAGGACCCTCTTAACATACATATTCTGTGGAGTTTGGAACCGTTGTAAGTGCCGGCGCCTTCTCAGGCATTGGATTATGGTTGTCTGCGTACGTGAAATAAAATCGTGTCTAGAGTGCCGCTTGCAATTCTACGATTTAGGGCTGCGTAGCTTTTAAGGCATGGACGTGTTTGTACACAATCCGCAAGACTGGAGTCTGTCATGAGGTCTAGCTTTCCATTCGAGCTTTCAGACGCGTACGGTCGCGTGCACCGACTTTCAGATTACCGTGGATCGTGGCTACTCATGGTCTTCCATCGCCACTTGCGTTGACTGCCCTGCCGTCGCCATCTGCTGCAGTTGCAGCAGGTTCACCAAACGTTGACTGACCTTGGGATTAAGGTCGTTGTTGTGACGTTTGAATCCGAGCGTGCCATCCGTGCATACGTTGAGGAGACTCGCGTTGCCTGGCCGATTCTCATCGATGATGATCGTCGACTGTATTTCGCTTACGGTATGAGTCAGGCGAAGTTGCGGCACTTGTTGGGACCAACGACGTGGTGGGTTTATTTCAAGGAGTTCGTACGCGGCAACCTTCCTAAATGGCCAGTGGCCGACACGGCCCAGCAAGGCGGCGACGTGCTGATCGACCCATTTGGTAACGTCTGCTTCGTACGGGTTGGTGACGGACCCGGGAACCGTCCTCACATTAGAGAGATCCTACGCGCGCGTCGGTCTGTTTCAAGTTGAGTTGCAGAGGGTCGCCGTGGCCGGTGTCGTGATGGAAGGTGCCCGCGATTATTTCCCAGCGCCGACTGGCGTTTCACTGGGGGTCGCGGCCTGCGGACGTCGTAGAACTTTGAACCCTAATCGGATGGCGATCGTTGCTGCTAGCAGTCCGATCACCCAGGGTATGATGCCAAACAGTAGAGCAGAGCCGATCGCCGCCCATGTAATCTGGTACTGACTCAGCACATCGTAGCGCTCGGTCATCCAGTGCCAGCTGGTATGTGCTACAAGCGCTGACAGGAGAATTATGCCCATTCGCTCCGCCATGACGAGGCGAAACATGATCTCTAGTGCCGGGACAAGGAGCACGATGACTAGCAGTTGGCCGAGCTCGACGCCGACGTTGAACGAGACCAACGCGGTCAGTAGATGTGGTCCGGCAAACTGGAGTGTCTCGCGGAGGGCGAATGAGAATCCGAAGCCGTGTATTAGGCCGAACGCAAACGCCATGACCCAGCGACGTTGGACCGCGCCGCCAATGTGGACGTTTGCGCCGACGATGTTCTCACACGCCATGTAGACGATCGAGACGGCGATTAATGTTTCGACGAGAGGCGGAAACCACAACACATCTGGCGCCATGTTGTACGCTGAGGCAATAAGCGTCACCGAATGCGCTACTGTGAACCCGGTGACGATCGGTACCAGCGCGCGTAGCCGACGAAACGGGATGACGAGACAGGCTAGGAACAGTAGGTGATCGATCCCGTCGAGAATGTGAAAGAACCCAGACGCGACGAAGCGAAACGCTGCCTGGGACCATCTGGGATCGAGCGGTACCACTCCGGGATCACCGCGTAGTTCAAAGGGGCGCTCCGCGCCGTCTGGGGTCAGGAATCGCAGCACGGTGATTACGCGCAGTCCCAAACGCTCCACGCCGGGACGGATCGAGAAATCTGACCGATCTGACTGGATCGCGTAGTCGAGCGCGACGTCGAGCATGGCCTGACGCCAGATAAGCTGTGTGTCACTCGACAGACGTTCGCCCGTGGTGAGATGCGCGAGCGCGTCCTCGTAAGTCACGAAGGACCGATCGGACGGTAGTGACAATCGGATCGCAGTGATCTCAGGTTCTGGCAGGAGGGAGCCATTTTCGTAAAGTGCGATTTCCTGACCGAGCCAGAGCGTTGCGGCGTTAGGCAGGAGGCGCTCCGCACCGACCAAATCGAGGTACCCTGGACCGCTGATCGGGAAATTCATGTCCTGCATTGCCTCAAGTGGTACCCGGACGAGCAGGCGGAGTCGTTGGCCCTCGGGCTTGACGAAGGCTTGCACGGTCACATCGCCCGGGATCTCGTGAGCCTTCTGCCTGGCCGGATGCAGGAAGAGCAGCCCGGTGGCCAACGTTGCGATGAGCCACGGCCTGGTGAGTCGCGAGTGAGACATCTCCCCAGGAATATAGCCCAATTGGGTATGGCGGTGTTTTTTTCGGGTAGATTGCCAGTATACTGGTGGTCTTTTTAAAGGCCTAGGGCTCTATACACTGAGCGTGGTGGGAATCGGGAGCAGGGAGGATTGGATGACCCGGAAGTACACTTTTGGTATGGTCGTGCCGCTGTTCGTGCTCGCTGTCGCGTGCGGAGGAGGCATGGCGGAAGAATCGGACGCCGATGGTGAAGCGATGGCCGCTGCGGTTGATCCGAATGCCACGATGGCCCCAATGTTCGAGGTAGATCCACTGTGGCCAAAGAACCTGCCAGACCACGGGCTAATGGGCCCGACGATCGGTGTCGACGTCGATTCGCGCGATAACATCTGGGTCCTGCATCGGAACACCCCCGACAACTTCGTCGCGGGGACCGAAATTGGCCTCGTGCAAGACCCGCCGCTGAGCGAGTGCTGCCAGCCGGCCCCACCCGTCCTCGTGTTCGATCAGGAAGGCAACCTTCTCGATAGCTGGGGCGGCCCGGGGACCGAGACCGGAGACTATGTGTGGCCACTGTCGAATCATGGGCTCACCATCGACCACATGGACAACGTCTGGATTGGCGGTAATGGTGGTTCGGACTCCCATGTGCTGAAGCTCACCCGATCCGGGGACTTTCTGATGCAGGTCGGCAAGGTTGGTGCGCGGATGACCGGCCCAGTGAGCGAGCGCACCGGTCAGCCGACCGCCGTGCGGAACAGCCACGCTACCGATAGCTTTGGACGCGTTGCGGAGATCGGGATCGACGCTGAGGCTAATGAGGCGTATTTCGCAGATGGTTACTTAAATAAGCGGGTCGCCGTCGTCGATATGGATACCGGTGAGTTGAAGCGGTACTGGGGTGCGTACGGTAACGAACCAAACGATGATTACGACTTCGGTGGTCCTTACCAGCCCGGTAATGCGCCGGCACAGCAGTTCCGTGGACCCGTGCATTGTTCCGTACTTTCGAACGATGGCCTCGTCTACGTGTGCGACCGAGCGGAAGATCGTATCCAGGTGTTCCAGAAGGATGGCACGTTCGTCAACGAAGTGATCATCGCGCCAAACACGCGCTCACAAGGTTCGATGTGGGACATCGCTTTCTCGCCCGATCCAGAGCAAACCTACATGTATGTCGCCGACGGTCAGAACATGAAGGTGTACATCATCGAGCGGGAGTCGATGGAAGTTTTGACCGCCTTCGGTGATGGTGGCCGGCAACCCGGGATGTTCTTCGCGGTGCATAGCATCGCCACCGACTCGGACGGAAACATCTACACCACGGAGACCTATGAAGGGTCTCGTGTACAAAAGTTCGTTTATAAGGGGATGGGTCCCGTGCCTGCTGGCGCGGAGGGTTTGAACAGCCAGGGTCCCGTTTGGCCTGAGCGGTAGGGGCGAGGCCAGGTTCGTTCAGTGACGTAAGGTAGGTGGCCTTCGTGATAGCCACGTTTGACAGGCCGGCCCGGGACTGTAGCGGGTCGGCTTTTTTCTGTGTTGGGCTACTTCGGCTGCGAACTGTTGCACCTAGGTCACTGGCTCGGTCGCTATAACCGGGCCACGATGATGCCCTCGACCGGACGAATCTCCTTGGTTTGGTGTCCGGTGGGAGTGTAGGCTAGCTCATGACCATCTCGTCACTACTATTGCGCGTGGAAAGGAGCGACCGATGTATCTTCGTACGGCTCTACTGGTACTGGCTGCCACTGCGGTAACCCTCATCGCGACCGATGCGTTCGCTCAGGCGCAGGCTCGAGGGAAGGTAACTGATGAATGGGGTAACGCGCTCCAAGGAGTTCAGGTAACTGCTGAACGGCGGGGTGGTGGTGGGGATGGTAGTCCCCCGGTGACCACGGATGAGAACGGAGAGTTTCAGGTAATCGGACTGGCGTCGGCGGCGTACGATTTCACGTTCATCCTCGACGGTTATCAGGGAGTTCGGACCGGGGCCCAGATCCGTGTGAGCAGGAGTAGCCCGATCGAGTTAGAGCTCACCGTGGTGCCCACAGGTAGCCTTATGCGGAACGATACCGAATTTGAGGCAGAAGGCGGCACTCCGAAGATAAAGTTTAGTGGCGATGGGACCTTCGAGTTTGAGGATGCTGACGGTGAGGGCATGGGTACCTATGGTATCGCTGAATTGAACGCTGTCATGATCGTGCGCGACTATGATGGACCCGACGACAAGTACTCCGTCAAGGAGCCAGTGGTCGTGACGTTCCCGAGCGATCAGTTCAACAGCCTCAGTTGGGGTGATATGACTCTCACGAAGCAGTAGAAGGGGACCTCAGGCTCCGCGCCTAGTTCGTTCGGTCTCGTATTACGCAAATCGTACGCGAGATTAGAGTATCTGGTACACGCTAAATGCCGCTTTACCGGGTACCGGGCGCGCTACACCTACTGTGATGATCCGTGTCAACCAGTGATATTTCTCTGAGGCAGTTTCGAAGACCGGTGTTGTCCGCCAGTAATTCTCATCGGTGTCCCCTGTCCGGTAGAGGAGCCCCCGATACCAGATGTAGATCAGCTGCTCGTCGTCCGTCCGCAACGTTGCGCGTACGTTGAGCTCACTGGCACCATCTGGTCGGCGGATGCTCCAGTCTCCCCCGCCATCGAGTGCCACTCCTCTCAGTCTCGGTCCTTGAAAAGCACCACCGGTGATTGGCACGATGCGACGAGGTCCGAGGTCTTGCGCCGTTCCGACGTCAAGTACCATATCGAGCAAGAATTCTGACCGAAGCTGTGCGTGGGGTATCTGCTGGGCCTGCGCGGGTAGTGTTCTATCTAGGACGAGCCCAGCCGTCCCGAGCGCCCCGACTCTGGTGAAGTCACGGCGGGAGATGGGACGATCATGTTCCAGCATATGCTCCCCCAGCGCGAGCCCCGGTCGACACGTTCATGGGTCCGTGAAGCTCACTTGCGTCGAACTTTCATCGAATCCCCGGCCGTCTGACAGAGACGGGCAATGGGGTGACTAATTTATGGAGATTAGCTCAACGTCGAAGACCAGCATTCCGGCCGGGTAACCGTCACGCCCACCATAGGCGAGGTCCTCTGGAATCCAGAACCGTCGTTTCTCGCCGACGACCATCAACTGCACGCCTTCGGTCCAGCCGCTGATGACGCGATTGAGTGGAAACGACGATGGTTGACCCCGTGCCACCGAGCTGTCGAACATCTCACCGTTCGTGTGCCAGCCGGAGTAGTGGACTGTGACGGTGGATGTCGGCTCAGGATGGGCACTACCCGTGCCAGGTTCGACCACCTTCGAGGCGAGTCCCGAAGAGGTCGTCTCAGCGTCGGAAGGCACTGCTGCGACGTCTGACGGTGCCGGGATCGTACGCTGGGCGCTAGCCGCAGCGGCCAGCCCGACAACGAGGATGACCATGAGTAAGAGTGCGTTCGGTGTGGGCGCAGTAATCTGCATGATCGTATCTTAACCCACTATCATTAACTGCATGCGAGAGACCTCACTATTTGGGAGCTTACCAGCAGCCCACAGCGTGTCTACCTCCTCTTCACAAGCTGGCTCGCGTTGTGTCACGATCGTGGTGGTGGTGAACCGATGATGATGCGCCTTACCTGTCTCACGTTTATCTTCGTCCTTACCAACATGGCGAGTGCACGGTTGCAGGATCTGACCGAGTCATCGTCCAACGTGAACTGGCCACAATGGCGCGGACCATTGGCCACTGGCGTTGCCCCGGGTGCGGTTCCACCAATCGACTGGAGCGAGACCCGGAACATCCGGTGGAAGGTTCAGATTCCTGGGCACGGTTCTGCTTCGCCGATCGTGTGGGGAGACAAGGTGTTCGTGCTCACGGCAGTCGAAACGGGTGAAGCGGGTGAATCAGACGAGGGTTTCTTCGGAGGTTTGCGGCGGCGGTTCACTGGTGGCGTTAGGGCAAGCGAGATTCAGCGTTTTACCATACTTGCTATCGACCGCCACGACGGACGCGTGGTCTGGGAACGGACGGCGAGGGCAGAGTTACCGCACGAGGGGCGCCACGGGACCGGGAGTTGGGCGTCACCGTCACCGGTCACTGACGGTGAGGTGCTCTGTGCCTTCTTTGGCTCCCCTGGCCTGTACTGTTACGACATGGATGGGACGCTACTCTGGGAACGAGACTTCGGCGACATGACGATCCGGATGGGCTTCGGAGAAGGTGCATCCCCCGCGCTGTACGAGGATTCAATCATTGTCCTCTGGGATCACCAGGGGCAGTCTTTCATCACTGCGGTAAACAAAACTACCGGTGTGGAGCAGTGGCGAACTGAGCGAGATGAGATCACGTCATGGGCAACCCCACTTATCGTCGAGTATGGTGAGGGTGCGCAGGTGGTGACCAGTGCGACGAATCAGGTGCGTGGCTACGACGTCACCAACGGTCGGTTGCTGTGGGAGGGCGACGGGGTAACGATGAACGCGATCCCCTCACCTGTGGCCGCCGACGGGATTACCTATCTCATGAGTGGGTATCGAGGAAACCAGCTCTACGCTATTGACTTGGCGAACGCTCGTGGTGACATCACCGGTAGTGATGCTATTGCTTGGTCGATCGATCGTGACACGCCGTACGTCCCGTCACCTGTCCTGTCAGGCAATATTCTGTATCTTACTAAGAGTAACTCAAGCGTCTTGTCGGCCTACGACGCGCAGAGCGGCCGGAGGCTCTATGGGCCACAGAGATTACCCGGTCTCAGTAACCTCTATGCCTCACCCGTAGCGGCAGCGGGGCGGCTCTATATCACCGACAGGGATGGGTCGACGCTGGTCATCGAAGACGGGCCAGAATTCAACATTCTTACAACAAACACCCTCGACGATGGTTTCGATGCGTCACCCGCAGTGGTAGAGGGTGAAATTTACCTTCGAGGACAGCAGTATCTCTACTGCATCGCCACTGACTGACTGCCCGGTAATCCGAGATGTACGCGGTGTAATGAAAATAACGGGGCCCCGTACTATTCTTGCTCTTGTTCGTTCTCTCCGGTAACCAAGTCGAAGACTGCGAAGGCTATAATCGATTGCAGTACGCCTGATGCGCATCATCTACATTACGGCTGGTGCCGGCGGCATGTACTGCGGCAGCTGCATCCGTGACAACGCGCTGGCTCAGTCATTGATGAAGTTAGGGCACGATGTCCTGCTAGTCCCTCTCTATACGCCTCCTCGTACCGATGAGCCGAGTGTCAGTCAGGACCGTATCTTTTTCGGAGGTATCAGCGTCTACCTTGAGCAGTACTCTGCAATTTTTCGAAGTACCCCGTGGATGGTCGATCGGTTGTGGGAAGCGCCGTGGCTGCTCAGTGTCGCTTCCAAGCGAGGCGTCAAGACTCAGGCCGAGAGCCTCGGTGAGATGGCTGTTTCAATGCTCAAGGGTGAGCACGGGTACCAAAAGAAGGAGTTCGATAAGTTAGTACACTGGCTTCGCTTGCAGCCGCGCCCTGATGTGATCGACTTATCGAACTCGATGCTGATCGCGTTGGCGCCGGCCTTGAAGCGAGCGATCGGGTGTTCAATCTGCTGCACGTTGCAAGGCGAGAACGTTTTCCTCGATCAGTTGCAGGAGCCGTATCACACGCGTGCGCTCAAGTTGATCCGCCAGTACGTTCCCTCGGTCGATCGGTTCATTGCTGTTAGTGATTACTGTGCCGGTCACATGAGCCAGTACCTCGGAATCCCTGGGGCGAAGATTGACGTCGTGCCTCTAGGTGTTAACGTCGATGGCTGCGAGACCACGGCGCGCGTATCGTCCACACGCTTCACTATCGGCTACCTCGGACGCATAGCCCCAGAGAAGGGATTACATCTGCTGTGTGATGCCTATCACCGCTTGTGCCTCCGCGGCGAGATTAATGACTGTTGCCTTGAGCTGGCGGGTTACCTCGGACCAGAACACAAGGCGTACTTTGAGGGAATCATGCGTCAGATTCGGGACTGGGGTTTTCAGTCGAAAGTTAAGTACCATGGTGAGTTCGACCGTACGCAGAAGATCGATTTCTTGCGCACGCTCGATGTCTTTGTTGCACCGTCGACCTATGACGATCCGAAGGGACTCGCTCTCGTCGAGGCGATGGCATGTGGTGTGCCGGTTGTGGCCGCGCGGCGTGGTACCTACACAGAGCTCGTCGCGCGAACCGGCGGCGGCGTGTTGACACTCCCGGAAGACGTCGACGCAATTGCTGTAGAGCTCCTGCGCCTCGGTTCGGATGCCAGCCTACGTGAAGAGCTTGGGCGCCGTGGTGCTGCCGGGGTCCGCGAACATTACACGGCAACTGTGATGGCTCGACGTGCGTTGGATGTGTATTCAAGTCTTGCCGCGGTTAATTCGACAAGCACGGTGAGGGTTTGAGCTATTTCCTAAGCTGTCCACCAAACCCTGATCAGCCATGCCGCAATCACCACCCCGACCCAGCGCATCGGGCCATCGACGAACACCACGGTGCCGTTGATAATCATGAATAGGAACATGCCGCGCACCGTGTACTCGAGGCCGCGCTGTCGCCCCATGTAGCTCGCTGGCGCCATCCACCACCACGCCACTTCGCTGATCCACAATATCGTGAAAGCGTAGTTGAACCAGATTCCTCCACCCCAAACGAGTCCGAGAAGTGCGTGCGTCTGTTTGGCAGTGTGTGCGTAAGCAGCGGCGTGGCTCCAACCATGGTATAGATCGAAGGCGGCGATGACGTGGGCCAGATAGCTGGCGCATGCGAGTGACCAGATCGCACGTAGCCAGGTCGATGGTTGCGAACTCGCCGGGTGGATGGTCTTGCCACGCTCGGCAATCACGTACAGGATGAGCGCCAACCAGATGGTGATGGAGACAAGTGTTGCGTTAACTGGTTGAGCATTCACCCGATGGCTCCTTCATAAGGGTACCGGATCACGGCAGAGAGCCGCAGGGATGTTGCAAACGCTAGATCTAAGAGTTGAAGATCTGCGACATGGAAGTATCCAGCAAGTGATGGGGGACAATGTGTTGTCCCTGACGCAGACCATGCGTCTAGTTTTCGCTTGTTCTCGCGAGCCTTGTCCCGACCAGGATGCAGCGTTAGGTACAACACCTATCGTATGACGTGCTTAACGGTGGTGGTTGTATCGTTGACGAAATAGGCAGCTCGTGTTTTTGGGGCGTCGTTGGGATCGGTGGCAGCTGGGATACCTGGACCGGTTACGATGCTGGCGTGGTCGGACGAATAGTACGGATAGCATTCGGCCACTCATTTTCGAACGCGTTGTGACGACGATCGTCTCGCAGCTCGACGAGTAGAATAAGCAGTTGAAGAGGTAGGCTGTGTATGGGTTACAGAGGAGAGGGTTTCCACAGCGGTCGAGCGGATATCGTGGTTGGACGACCCCAGCGGATTGCTTGGGCAAAGCTCAAGGTATGGCCTGCGACAGTCATGTTTCTCTTCACCCTCGGTCTCGTCTCTTGTGAGTTCTCTAATGCGGCGCTCGCCGATTTTAGTTTCGCCGCTCGCCTACCTGGTGCTACTGCTTTCGATGCGGCACTGGGTTCTCGCTTGGCTCAGGCTTGGGCCGATCGGCCCGCTGGTTACGAACCACGCACAAAGCACTTTCAGGACGATGGCACACCCGTCTACATCAACCGGTTGTTCCTAGAGTCGAGTCCCTATCTACGACAGCACGCCCACAATCCGGTGAACTGGTTTCCGTGGGGTGACGAGGCGTTTCAGCTTGCCCGGTTGCTCGGTCGCCCGGTGCTGTTGTCGATCGGCTATTCCACTTGTCATTGGTGTCACGTAATGGAGGACGAGTCGTTCGACGACGCGGAGATCGCTGCATATCTAAACGAGAACTACATCGCTATTAAGGTTGATCGCGAAGTCAGGCCCGACCTCGATTCGATCTACATGAGTGCGGTGCAACTGTTCACCAACGGTGGGGGCGGGTGGCCAATGACACTCTGGCTCACCCCAGATCGGCAACCGTATAGCGGTGGCACTTATTTTCCGGCGCGTGACGGTGATCGCGGTATTTCGATTGGCTTCTTCACGTTGCTCCAGCAGCTGAAGGCAGCGTACGAGGAGCAGCCAGACCGCGTGACCGAGGTGTCTGATAAAGTGACTGAGCAGATTCGCACGTATCTGACACCAACAGTCACCAGGGGGGGGCTTCCGGACGACGGGCCACTCCAGACCGCCGCGGCGTCCTACCGTCAGCGGTTCGATATCGAAAACGGCGGTCTGCGCGCACAGCAGAAGTTTCCCTCCAGTCTATCGGTTCGCTTCTTACTCCGTGAGTATCGCCGCACGGGAGATGACCAGTTACTGAAAATGGTCACGCGTACGCTCGAGCGGATGGCTGCCGGTGGCATCCATGACCATGTGGCAGGCGGGTTCCATCGGTACGCCACCGATCCGCAGTGGTTGATTCCGCACTTCGAGAAAATGTTGTACGACAATGCGCTGCTGGTGCTGGCGTATCTTGAGGCATACCAGGTTACTGGGCGTGAGGAGTTTGCTGACGTCGCCCGTTCCATTCTTCGTTACGTGGAGCGCGACATGACTTCGCCGGACGGTGGGTTCTATTCGGCGACCGATGCCGACAGTCTCGGGCCGGACGGCCAGCGTGAAGAGGGGTGGTTTTTCAGTTGGACACCAGAAGAGATCCGGATGGTGCTCGGTCCGGCCAGAGCCCGCGTGGTTAGTGCGTACTTTGGCGTGACCCCGGAGGGGAACTTCGAGCGCGCGCGGACCGTTTTGCATACGGTGAGTCCGATGGTGGATGTAGCGAGAAACCTTCGCATTTCTCCTGCCGAGCTCCGTTCCACCCTTGACGAGTCGCTCGAGCTGCTCTACGAGACGCGTGCCTCGCGGCCAGCGCCGCTTCGTGATGAAAAAATTCTGACTAGTTGGAACGGCCTGATGATCTCGGCGTACGCGCGGGCAGCCCTTACTCTAGGCGATGACACCTATGCAGCACGCGCTGCACGCGCCGCCGAATTTGTGGTCCGGATGACGTCACGGGACGGACGGCTCGTCCGGAATGCAGGCGGAGGTGAGGACCAACCGGTGTATTTGGATGACCATGCATTTCTCATCGGCGGGCTCCTCGATTTGTACGAGGCGACCAGCGATCCGCGGTGGCTACGCAAGGCATTGGTGTTTGACACCGTACTTGAGGAGCACTTCGAGGATGTGGAGTATGGTGGGTTCTTCCTGACCGCCGACAACCACGAGACACTCTTAGCACGCGAGAAGCCGCGGTACGATTCAGCGGAGCCGTCTGGAAACGCCGTGCAACTTCTCAATCTAGTGCGGTTACACGAGTTCACTACCGAAGACCGCTACCGCGAGCGCGCAGAACGCGCTTTCGGCGCGTTCGCGGCGACGCTGGCTGACGCTCCAACCTCTGCGGCCGAGATGCTGCTCGCCGTCGATTTCCACCTTGATACACCGAAAGAAATCATCATCGTCACACCGGATGATCGCCAAGATGCGGCGCCGTTCCTCGACCGACTCGCATCAATCTTCCTTCCGAACCGTATTCTCGCTGTTGCCGTCGAAGGGGCTGACCTCGATGCACAGGTCGAGATCGTACCCCTATTCCAGGGCAAATACGCCATTGATGGGCGTGCTACCGCCTACGTCTGTGAGAATCGCGTATGCGACCTCCCGACAACCGACCCCGAGGTCTTTGCCGAGCAGCTCCGAACATCGGCTCAAGTGGCAGTTGGGTCCTAACTGCAAGCTTGGTTCAGTTTTCTAGAACTAGGTTCACTGAACTGGCGGATACTGTCTCCGAAACGTTTTTTACATCCTCAGGTGGACAATAAGTTTTTATGGGAGACAATCCCGCACGATGGGAACGGTGCTTCTATTTCAACAGCCCGCGGGGGAGGGTGGTTCTGCGGCGTCGGGCAAGACGTCATTTAAACGGCAGCCCTGCGACGCCATACTGATACCCGTCCTAGTCTCCGATACAGAACAGATGGTGGTCGCTGCGGATGAGGATCATTCCGTCGACGATTGCGGGTGAGGCAAGTGTCCGGTAGGGGAGTTGATTACGGGCAACGATGCGCGGTTCTCGCTCTGCCGTGATGACGACTGTCTCGCCGTCCTCGCTTAGCAGATAGATGTGCCCATTGGCCGAGACCGGCGACGCGGCGAACACGTTGCCGAGTCGTTCTTGCCAGACTATGTCTCCACTGCTGGTGTCGGTTACGGTCAAGATACCATTCTCGGTTGCCATGTACACGAGTCCCTTAAGTACGAGCAAGGACGAGATGTACGGCGCGCGCGTTGGGTGGCGCCAGAGCATGTGGGTCTCTGACACATCGCCAGTTCCACCGGGTCGCACCGCCAGGTACGGACCACTGGTGTAGCCGCGGCTCGAATAGAGGATGCCATCACTGAAGACCGGCATCGGGAGGCCGAGCTGCGTGGGAAACCCAATATGCCAGAGTGCGGCCCCGGTTTGCAGAGCGTAGGAGTCGATACGATCGCTTGAGTTGACGATAAGCTCGTCCCGGCCCTGGTAGGTGATCACAAGTGGCGTGCTGTAGGATCGTAAGCCGGTACCGCGATCGATCATCCAGCGCTCCTCACCGGTTTTCGCATCGAGGGCGAGGATGTAGGCGTGTGCGGGATGGTCGCAGAGCAAGACTATCAGGTCATCGTGGAGAACCGGTGAACTGGCGTGCCCCCACAGCACCTCGAACGGGCCGTACTCGTCGCCCAGGTGTTTGCTCCAGCGGAGCGTGCCATTGAGATCTAGCACTACCAGTTGGCCCGTGCCGAACCAGGCAACCACGTGGGTACCGTCGGTTGCCACGCTGGGCGTGGCGAAATTATGATTCCGGTGTACGGTTGGTAGATGTCCCTCTGCCATGAAACGGTAGTACCACAATGGTTGTCCGTCCGATAGATCGATGGCCTGTACGACCAACGTGACAGACGCGTTTTCACTTCGGAGACGTGCTGCCGGTCGTGTGCCTCGAAATTGGGCGCCGCGCTCATCGATCGGTCCACCACCGATCTGTGCCGTCACGAAAACACGGTCACCCCAGACGACTGGTGAAGAGGTTCCGGAACCGGCCAACTCCGTCTGCCAGAGGATGTGCTCCGTGTCCGACCAATGGGTCGGCGCCGTTGCGCTTTCGGACACGCCGTTTGCTGTCGGGCCACGCCACTGGGGCCAGTGTTGGGCATGGATCGGAGCGGTCACGAGTCCGAGGAAGAGCCAAATCATGAATACGCCGCGCATCGAAATACCATCTCTGTCGATGTGTTCCCAGACCTTATTGCCAAAGACAAATGCCTCTGACGGAAACGGATTCCCGTTGGGATCGGTTTGGCGCATCGCTAATACGGCACGTAAGTCGAACGACAATGGTGTGGTTCTCCCGTCGATGACCTGCGAATCGCGGCGGCCTACGTTCGGGGGACTCTAAAATCTGATATTGCCTATCTTTTTCATTATCCTTGTATACAGAACAGGTTGCAAAAAATCTAGAATCGGACTCACAACGCCCCGACGGAGCCACTCATGAAGAACTACGTAACGGAATTCATCGGCACATTCTTTCTGGTCTTGACAATCGGTCTCACCGTCCTGGGGGGCACTGAGTTTGCTCCGCTGGCCATCGGCGCCGCCCTGATG
>Ga0310345_10001250_pt1 | contig 29350 bp, 29 predicted proteins | sample HC15DNA20500_MG_FD_204667 | JGI IMG/M metagenome (GOLD analysis project Ga0310345, IMG submission 204667) | Marine microbial communities from station ALOHA, North Pacific Subtropical Gyre - HC15-DNA-20-500_MG | ecosystem: Environmental > Aquatic > Marine > Oceanic | place: Pacific Ocean: North... | reverse complement strand
TCACATAGACCGCATGGCGTCCGCCGCCGCGGTTCTTGTGGTTGGTGGCGTAGCCCGCATAGTGCCGGCTCATCAGCCCGGCGCGGACCAGATCGGAAATCGCGCGGCTGACATTGGCGCGGCCAACCGCCTGGACCTGCTCCTCGACCGCGGCCTCGATGCGCACCGCATCACGAACAGCGTCACCGGTCAGTTCGTGCTTCAGCGCAGCGGCCACGCGCGCGCGCAGCGCCGCCCGCCGTGCGGGCTGTTCGCTCATCGGCAAGAGCTGGGAGCAGAGCCATTCGCGCAGCAGCACCGGCACCCCGCCCTGCGCGACGAAGGGCCCGGCCTGCCCTCGCCCGTCGGCAATATCAGCGACCAGCTGGAGGACAAGAAACGCGTAGCGCGGGCGGTTCGAGGCTTCGACCAGGACCGCGTAGATCCCACCGACGCCAGTGATTTCTTGGGCTCGTTCCATCGATCAGTATTGAGCACAAAAGGTGAATCCTGTGAATCCCCTTTGTTCCCTGCCCTGTCGTTTGTCGCCCGTGACACTTCGCCCGGAGGCGCTGCCCGACTTGCACGGCTAATCGCGTCAAACCTTGTCTCTCGGCCAATCTGGGACCCAAGCAGGCAACATCGACGGGCCACCCCCAGCGCTTGTCACGCGGGCCATGCAACGTGACACTCCGCCCGAGGGCAAAGTGTCACAGATGCCATGCCTGGAGGGGCGCAAGCCCAGACCCGGCGGGCAAAAAATAGGGCCAGCTTGCGCCGGCCCTTTGGAAGTTTTGGGAGAGGATGCCTGAAAGGCACTGCTGATATAGGTGCAGGGCCCTAATGCTGCAAGTGCGAAATAGACGCCGCGCGTTGCCTTTTTCGCAACCGCTGTTTCGCCCGTCGCAGCGACTGCATGAGTGATTGGGGGCTGGCCTTGGCGACCCCCGAAGGGAGGCGGCGCTGCCGCCTCCCGGGCTCGCCGTCAGAGGAAAAGGACTTCCTCGGCGACGATCTCGACCGCGTAGCGTTCGACACTCTCGCGATCGGTCCACTTCGAGTAGTGGAGGCGGCCCTGCACTTCGACCAGGTCGCCCTTCTTCTTGTGCTTGGCGACCGAGGTGCCGAGCCCGTTGAATGCAGTGACGCGGTGGAATTCGGCGAGGGTTTCGGTGTAGCCGGCTTCGTTCTTGACCGTCTTGCCGTCGACCAGCTTGGGGCGATCGGTGACGAGGGTGAAAGAAGTGATCGCGGTCTCGCCGGCGTGGCGGGTTTCGGGGGCGGCGGCGATGCGGCCGATCAGGATGACGAGGTTCTTCATGGGGTAATCTCCGTGGCTTGAACTCGGCGGAACCGCCCGCCGATGAACACCACAGGCAGGGCCAAAGGCCCGGGCCCGCACCGAACGTCATGTGAGGGGAACCCAAAAGCGAGGAGTGGTGCGGCAAGCCCGAAGGGCTTCACGGTCCGCTGCTTTTGGGTTGCGGCCAGGGACTGGCCCTGCAGGGTTCATCGGCAAACGAAGGGCGGTTTCGTCAGGTCAGGCCCAGCGGATCCCCGCAAAGGTCAGACCCGTCAGCCTCGGCCATTTTGCCAGGGCCTGCTCCTACCCGTCAGCGCCCGCGGCAGCGGGCATTGTCTTCCTCGGCCTACGCTCCATGCGGGTCAGAGACGCGTTGGGTCACACGAGGCCGCGCCCAGCCCCACCCAGTCCAGCGTCATGTGCTACGGCTCGGCCCTCGGTCAGATGCGCAAGCTGGCGCCCGCAGGCGGGCAAGGCTCGCCTGCCCTCGATTGCGGCGCTTAGCGCCAGGGCCTCGCGAGGCCTTGTGCGACCAGATAGTCGCCGGCGTCCACGCCGTTCACCGAGACCGTGGCGAGCGTCCGCCCATAGGGGTCGGTGCCGAGCCGCGTGATCGTCACCCGTCCGCGCGACAGCAGCCGCGTCAGGGCAACGCGCGAGGCTTCGCCCGCAGCGAAGTCGCACCAGGCATAGGACCGCCGCCGGTCCTGGCACGTGGGGCTGTCAGGCAATTCGGGTGCATCGATATTGGCGATGCGGACCCGCTCACGGCCGCATCGGATCGTGTCGCCGTCGTGGACGGAAGGTGCGAGGCAGAGGGCGGCGGCAGCAAGAACGATCGGCATGGGGCGGAACCTAGCGCCCCCGCCCGCCCGCGCCAACCAGCCTTGCCGCCTCTCCCCACTGGCCCCGATCGTCACCCGGAGGGCCGGCATCCATGCCGGCTTGGCTCGGCCGGCGGCGGCGCGAAAGCGTCGCAGGCTGCCAGCCAAGTGGGTTGCCCCTAGCCCGCGCGGGGCGCGGGCGCCGGGGTGCCCCCTTCCCTCTCCACCTCGCCACATCCCCGCAAAATCGGTATGAATGCCCCCCAATGCGACCTGTCCGGCCCGCTGCCGCAGGCAGAGCCGCCCAAGGGAAAGGATCCTGGCAAATGGCTGACCCCCAGATAATGCCAAGCGCCCTACAGGTAGCGCGTGCAATGGCGGAGGTCCTGCGCGCGAAGCTTGCCGCGTTAGATGCTGAAGAGATCACGCTCACCCGTGAGGAAGCCGCGCTGTGCCTCGGGCTTGCCGAAGGCGTGACCGAGAGCCTGGAACGGGACGCGCAGAAGGGCCGGTGAGATTCTCCGGACGGCGACCTACCGGACGTTGAGCCCAAGTTCGCCGAGCAGCTGCCCGGCCTGCTCGCGCGAGATCGTCGCCCCGCGAAACAGCCCGGCATCGACGAGGCGTAGCCCGCCAAGGTCGGCGCCTCGCAGGTCAGAGCCCTCGAAGCGCGATCCGGCGACCATCGCTTCGCGCAAGGAACAGTCCTCGAACACGGTCATGCGAAAATCGCCCTTGCGCAGATCGGCACCGGACAGGCCGACCCGGCGCAGGCTCTCCTTGCGGAACGAGAAACCGGGCAGCTTGGCCGAGACCAGCAGTACTTCCTCGAAGTGGATGTGCATGGCGCGCGCCTCGGTGAAATCGGCGCCGGTCAGCTTGGAACCGGTGAAGCGGGTCGAGGTCAGGGTGGCGCGGCGCATCGAACAATTGTTCCAGTCGCCGCCGATGAACTCGGCTTCGCTGAGATTGGCACCCGAGAAATTGGCGAACGGTCCCCGGCAGGACTGCCAGACCGTACCTTCAAGCTTTGCCCTCGCAAGATCGCTGCGCCGCAGGTTGCAGCGTTCGAAGCGCCAGCGGGTGAGATCGAACCCGGAGAGGTCGGCCTCTTCAAGGTCGCAATCGACGAGTGTGCGTGGCACCTTGCCGATCAGGCGCTCGATGTCCCTGCGCGCCAGCGTGGCGCCCGCGATGGGCTGCGAAGCGAAGAGGTCTTCCATCACGCGCCCGGCCGCCACGCGCCAGCTCGAACGGGTTGGCACAATGTTCCCGTTGTCAATTGGCCGGGAGTGCGCATATAGGGAACACAAGTGGACTGGGGGTTCCCGGTCGGCGTCATAGCCTCGGTGAGTTTCATCGGGGCTTTTCGCTTATTTGGGGCGGGAAAACCTTGAGTCCCCAGTTCTCGTAGCCGCTGCCGACATTCTCGCGCCCGCCGTCGCAATAGAACTTGCGGGTCAGGACCTCGAACGCGCGATTGTCCTGGCTCGGCCGCAGCACACTCATGCCGATTGGCCTCGCCACCAGGTCAGCGAGCTGGAGCCCGGACGAGTTCGCCTTCTTGTCTGCAAAGACAATCTCGAAAGGCAGCGGCGCGCCCAGCTTGTTCTCGCCGTCGCAGATCCTGCGGAACTCCAGTTCGAGGTCCTTGTCCTCCTTCTTGCCCCGGCACTCGAAGACCACGTGGGTCTTCTTGGCGTCCTGGTTCTTCTCGATGAGGAACTCGTAGAGCGTCTCAAGGCAGAACCCGAGGGCGAGATGATAGGGGTTGTCGCGTTCGACATCGCGCGCGCCGAGCCGGTGCTTGTCGATCACGCAGCTGATCAGGATGAAGTTCGACTTGTCGATGATACCGCTGAGGCCATCGATGAAACCCAGCTTCTCGGCCTCGTTGGTGAACTTGAATGGCCCGGTTTCCTTGCGGATTTCCCGCTCGTGCAGGATCACGATGTCGTGGCCGAAGTGGTTGAACTTGAACTTCTCGAGCGCCGGGACGACCTTCTCGCTGTAGTGTTTCTTGTAGAAGACGCAGAACGCGAGGACGAACAGCGGGTAATTGGGATCGACGGTCTGCATGCCGTGATCCCCGCTCTCATCGACGTAGACGATGAAGTTGCTGAAGCGCCCCGTAGGCGTGGTGGCGCTCTTGCGGTCCTCGACCACCGGGTCGAGATCGAGATCGAACAAGGAAAACTGCTGGTCGGATGCCGTCATCGCGCCGTGATGCCAGCGCGGCACCTGCAAGCCAAGCCGAAGCGGGGTTTTCCACACACCACCCCCGGGCACAGCAAACCTTGCCGCACCCGCAAGGCCGGCATAGACTGGCCCGGCGTGCCCATCCGGGGCCGCGTCAGACGAAGGAGATGCGCGAGAGGTCGAACGGGCAGCGTCGATCGCGAGAAATTGGAGCAGACCCCAATGATCCAGCGATACCGTGTGCTCGGCCGCAGCGTGGCCGAAGGCGATGAACTTCAGCACGTGCTGCGCGAGGCCTACGAGCGCAAAAGTCCGGTCCTTTGCGAATGCCGCAAGGGAACCGAGCTCCCCCTCTACATCTCGCACCGGCAGAATGGCTACGTGCTTGCACGCTGGCCGGGCTCAGGCGCGCGCCATGCGACCGCCTGCGATCACTACGACGCCCCTGATTACCTCACCGGCATGGGTCAGGTGCGTGGGTCAGCCGTGCTCGACGATGAGGCGAGCGGCGAGACCAGCCTGAAGCTCGGCTTTCCGCTGTCGCGCGGGGCGGCCCGGCTCGCGCCCGCAGCGCTTACCAATGACAAGCCGACGGTGAAGTCGTCGGGTCAGAAGCTGTCGATGCGCGGGCTGCTCCATGTCCTGTGGGACCGGGCGGAGCTCACCCACTGGCATCCAAAAATGGCGGGCAAGCGGACGTGGTTCGTGGTGCGCCGCGCACTGCTCGAGGCGGCGGCAAGTTGCCGAGCCAAGCAGGAAGCCCTGCCCCACGTGCTGTTCGTGCCCGAGAGCTTCAAGGTCGAAGAAAAGGAGGAAATCCGGGCCCGCCGCCGCGCGGCGCTTGCCCGGGTTTATGCCTCGCGCGACGAGTTGATGGTGGTGGTGGGCGAGATCAAGGAGATCGTTCCCGCGCACGGCGCGGAAAAGATCGTGCTGCGTCATGTCGGCGACATGCCCTTCGTGATGGACCAGGACATGGCACGGCGCTTCCACAAGCGGTTCGCCGGCGAACTCGCGCTGTGGCAGGCGCAGGATGGTCCGAACGGCAAAAACGGGCACCTGGTTCTCGCCGGCTCGTTCGCACGGCGGCGCGAGGGCACCTTCGACCTTATCGAGGTGGCGCTGATGCCCGTCACGCCCGAGTGGCTGCCCTACGAGACCAGCGACGAGCGCTACCTTGTCGGCAAGGCGGTCGCGGAGAAGCGGCGGTTCGTGAAGGGTCTGCGCGTCAATCTCGACACCGACACGCCGATCGCCAGCCTGGTGCTCAAGGACACCGGCGAGCAAGCCAGCGCCATCCACATCCATGACTGCGACAACGAGGTGGCGGAGCCGCTGGAAGCGCTGCTCGCCGGGCAAGGCGTCGCTCACCTGCTGTGGAAGGAAGGCGAGCCGCTCCCGGCCCGCGTCAGCCGGCCGCCGCGGCGCAGCTGGGACGCGCAGCAGGCCGCCTGAGCAGGCTCAGTCGTCCGACCGGGGCAGCGGTTTGGTCGGTAGCAGGTCGAGACGCCGGGGCGTGTCCCCAATTGCCCGCAAGGCTTCGAGCCGCGTCGCGGCCTCCCCCTCGTGCTGGGTGATTTCGATGCGGTTGAGGCCGACGATGGTCCAGACCGCGAGTTCGGACCGCTCTGTCACGTGGACCGAGTAGGCGATGGGCAGCTTGTCGGGATAGAGCCAGAGCAACAGCACCGGCAGTGCGGCGAGATTGGGTTGGCCATCGATCGCGGCGAGCGTCATCACGCCAGCCTCGCGGTCATACCGGCAGGTGATCCCGAGCGGCCGCGGGTGCCCGGCAAGGCCGAGGATCGTCTCGCGTGGCCGAGCACCGAAGACCGCGTCGAGTTCGGCCGGGGGTTCGGCTTCTGCGTTCTCAGACATTTCGGCGAGGAACATTTCGACCGCAGCGAAGCGCGCGGCTTCCTCGCGCGTGCAGGCAAGTTCGAGCGTGAGCGTGATCGAGGACATGGCTGAGACTTTCGTGTTGCCGCACGCGCCCCGCGTCCCGTTGCCAAGGCAAGGGATAGAACGGCGGACAGGCGCGGATTTGAACGGGTCAGAGGACGAGGTGGCGCTCGACGTGGGCGCGTGTCCGCGGCCTCTGGAGATTGAAGACGGGGACGCCGTGACTGGCGGCAATCCGCAACGCCTGGCCGGTGCCGCCCGAGGCCTCACCGTCGGCGGTCCAGCACAGCACGAATTCCGCTGGGCTATCGAGCGAGCAGCCCAAGACCTGGAACACGTTGCGGGTGTGGAGCGCCTGGACGAAGGCCGAGACCCCGGCAAAGGCCGGATGGTGCGCGGCGGCGATAGTGCTCGCCCTGCCCCAGAGCTCGTCTCCGAACGTATCGGGATGGAACGCGCTTGCCGAACCGCGCCAACCCGCCGCCGGCAGGAAGATCTGCGCATCACGGCCGGCCCCACGCTCGAACGCGCTGTCGGCGCCGATCGCGTGGCCCGAGCGCAGGACATAGCCGCGCTTGGTGAGCGCGAAGGCGGCACGCGTCATCAGGCTGAGGACGTCGGGCGGCGTCGCGCGCGCACCGATCCCGGCATAGAAGCGAGGCATGGGCTTGGACTCCCTTTAGGAACGCCCAGTTCCAGCCCCCTCCCCTTACCCAGTGTCGGCGGCTGCGACCGTGGCAGGACCGTAGGCGGCGAGCAGGTTGCGGTGGAGCACCGCGTTCGCAGCCGGGAAAAAGCTGCCGTCGGCGTTCGCCCGGGTGATCTGGAGCGCGGCGGCAACCACATCGCGGAATGGGCGCGTGACGGCGCGCGAGCCCTCGTAGGTCACCGGCTGCGGAAACCCCGCCGCGATCCAGGTGGCGGGTTCGACAAGGTCGTCGAGCCAGCCTTGCGCGTCTTCGGGCAAGGGCAGTTCCGCCGAGACCAGCCACAATGTCCGGTATGTCCCAAAATCATGGGCATTGGCGACAAGAGCAAAGCCGAGCGGCAGCGGCGGCTCGCCGTTGAGGGCAATGATCGCGGCCTTATAGGCGAGCAGTTCGAGGGTGTTGGCCTCGGCGAAGTCCGTGCATTGCCCGAGTTGCGCGCAGGGCTCATCGGCGGGACCGGCGCCGAGTTCGAGGATCCGGTGCCGGCTCATGACGCGGCCTCCTCGCAGGCGTCGGGATACCAGGCGAGTTCCACCGTGTCCGGATGCGCTGCCTCGAACTCGGCGATGCGCGCATAAGTAATCAGGCCTGCGCGATCCTTGAGCCCGACGTAGCCGCCGTAGAAGCGTCCGCCCGCAGCAACGAACTGGGCGTGGACGTCGTCGCTCACCGCCTCGCTGACGAAGAAGCCCGGCAGGCCGGCGATGTGCGCCGGCGGCAGGACGCCGAGCATGTCGTCGAAGAAGGCCTCGCTTACCCGCGATAGCGGAAAGGAGGCGAGCACTTCCTCGCGCGAAGGCGTCCGGAGGGTAGTATCAGCCGCGGACATCGCTCGCACCTCCGGTGACAACGAAGGCCGGGATCGTCAGTTCGGCGCGGGCGATTTCGCGCTTGAGATCGCGCAGCCGCGCGAAGCTGTTGATCCACGACGGGGGGAAAAGGACATATTCGTCCTCGCTTGCCGTGTAGTCGCGCATCGGGCCTTGCCCGTCAAACAGGATGATTTCGGGGAGATATGCGCCGAGGCAGCCGCCCGACCAGCGGCGAAACGGCAGGCCGTGCTCGGCGCAGAAGGCGTCGATCTCCGGGACCTGCCCGCCATTGAGCTCGGTGCCGTAAAGCTCGAGCGGCTCACCCTCAGTCAGCGCGGCGGGATCGAAGGGTTCGCCGTCCCACTCGGTGCGCAGGTCATAGTCGGCCGCGTGCGCGGCGAAGGCTTCGAGATGTTCGCGCGGCAGTGCGCCGCCGATGGTGATGTGGACGGGGGCTCGGTCGCCCATGGGCTTGGGTCCTTTCGCTTGGGTCTGATCCGACCGGCGAAGCCCCCCTCCCCTCAGCCTGACGTCGCCGCGGGCCTTCCAGCACCCCAGCGCTCTGTGGTGCGATCGACGGCAAGTTCGCTGGAACAGGTCTGACACAGCGCGAAGGCTTCGGCGGGCGTGCCCGCGAGCCATTGCTCCCAGTTTTCTCGGGCGAGGACGACCGGCATGCGGTCGTGTACCTCGGCCCAGGCGGTGACCGGGATCAGGCAGCGCCGGCGCTCGAAGCTTGGGCGCCAGAACGAAGTCCCGAGCTTGTCCTCGCGCGCGTTGTTGACGGGCTTGGGCTTCAGCGACTGACCGTTCTTGCCCTTCAGGATCAGCGGGAACCCCCAGGTCATCACGCGCGTCTCGCCGTCGGCGACGACAAGGCCGGGATAGCCCGGATAGGCCTCGGCGGCGAAGTTCGCGCCCGCGGCGCTGCGCGCGCCGAACAGCCGGGCGATTTCGGCAGGGGCCTTGGTCATGCGGTACAAGTTGCACATGCGGCGATGCTCGGCGGACCGCCCTGCCCTGTCAATCGCGACGAGCAGCGGCACCAGCGACCTTGCAAATCTGTTCGCTATATGTTCTCTTTAGCCCATGGAACGAATCGATACGTCTGCTGTCGCTCATGCGATCCTGGACGCCCCGGGCTGGGCGCGGGTCGGGATCACAGCCCCAAGCTCGTGCCTGCGCGAGGATGCCGCGCTCGAGCTCGCGCGCGTGATCGCCGATGCGGTCGACGCGCCGGTCATTACGCCGTCACCGGAACAGTCTACCCTGTCGCTCTGACACGCACCTGCTCAGCCTGCGGGTCGGGCCAGCAGCGCCTCGATCTGCGGGTCGAGCGGAAATCCGAAACGGCGGGCGATCTCGGCGGCGTGGTAGAAGTCGGCCGCGCTGACGTGGAGCGAGCGGGCGAGATCCGTAAGAGTCTCCCCCTTGCGCGGCGCGGACAGGGCATGGAGATTGCCGTGCGCCTGCGTCACCGCAAACGGCCAGGTCATGGCGACGCCGATCACCTCCTCGGGGAGTACGACCAGCGTGTCGCCGGTGCGGATGGCCTCGTCGCACTGGACCGCGTCATAGGCGTTGCCGGTGCTGGCAAAGGCGTGATGGCGCCGGGTGGTGAAGGCGAAGCGTTCGCTGTCGGTCAGCATTATGGTTCTCCGGATATCCCCATGCAAATGAAGAGGCGGAACGCCGGGCGGTGGGCAGTGCCGGCGTTCCGCCTCAGGCCGCGCGGGGGGCTCATCCGCGGCCTTTGCACGGGGACGGGGACCCGCTTGGGGTCCCCGCCGGTTGGGGTTGGGCTAGCCAATCAGGCGTCGACGAGCGGCGGCAGCGCGCCATCGTGTTCGGCGCCGTCTTTGGCACCCACCCGGCCGCGCTTGGCGGGCGGGGTCGCGGTGCTGTCGCCCAGACCGTCGCCGGCCTGTTCCTCGCGGCGGTCGCCGCCGGCATCGTCAGCCGGGAACATGTCGCTCTCGCCGTATTCGGCAGTGCCGAGACGGTTGTCACGGCGGCGCGGACGCTGCCAGGCCACCGCCATGGTGCCATCCTCGCGCGGGAAAGCGGCGATGTAGAGCGGCTGCGCCATCGACGGATCGTCGATCTTGCCCTGGTAGAAGCTCTCGCCGGTCGAGTTCGAGGAGAGCTCGAAGAGCGCGCCGACGATCACCCAGCGGCGCTGGTCGTTGAGCGCGACGATCTCGTAGCGGGGCGCGCGGGGATTGCTCGAGGTCATCGGCCGCAGGCCGATGGTGCGGGTGATGGTGAGCGTTTCGACAGAGCCGATCAGCTGGCCGTTGGCGTTCTTGCGGATTTCACCGATGTTCATGGACGTTCTCCTAGGTGGATCGATTGCGACCGAACCCCTTGTCCGGTCACTCACTTCCCACCCCCCTTCCCTCCCGGCCGTCAGGCCGAAGCTGCAGGCACTGCCCGCAGGGAAGTCCAAGACCGCTCGAGCCGTGTTTTCAGATGGATCTATCAGCTGCGAATGCCTTGGCTGTCCGCCGATCCCGACAGGCAGCTTCTTGAGGTTGAAATAGTCCAATCCGTCGCCTGTTCTTCGAGAGACGATGGCGATTTTTGGGACCCTTGCCGAGATTGGCTCCAGCGGACGGCTGTCCGCAAGCCCTGAATAGATTTTACCGAGACATTTTAGGCTGTTCGTGCCACCCTCATCGAAGGAGGCCTTCGATTGACCGAATTCACTTTCGTACATGCTGCCGATCTTCACCTCGACAGTCCATTACTTGGATTGGCGGGTAAATCTGCAGAATATGCCACGCGCGTCGAAGCGGCGTCGCGTGAAGCCTTCGATAACCTGGTTGCCCTTGCGATCGATGAGGGCTGCCGGTTCATGCTGTTGGCCGGTGACATTTTCGATGGCGATCTGCGTAACTTCCAGACGGGTCTTTACTTCATGGAAGGAATGCGCCGGCTGGACGAAGCCGGCATCTCGGTGTTCATGGTGCTTGGCAACCATGACTCCGCCAATCGTTTTGCCGACAAGCTGTCCTTATCGGGCAATGTCCATGTCTTTCCGAAGACCAAGGCCGCTACACATCGTCTCGATGATGTCGGGGTCGCGATCCATGGGCGGAGCTTCCCCCGCCCGGACGTCTCCGAAGATCTGGCGCGCGAATATCCGGCGGCAGCCAAGGCAATGTTCAATATCGGCGTTCTCCATACCGCCTGTGCGGGCAGCGAAGGTCATCACGCCCGCTATGCTCCCTGCACGCCCGAGCAGCTCACCAACCATGGCTATGACTATTGGGCACTAGCCCGGCCTATTCATGAGACTGAGGTTCCGGGCTTGTTGGGTGGCGATGCGTTTTCGGTGATGTGATCCGGACGAGCGCCTCTGGCGGTGTTTTTCACCGCGGTGGGATCGATGGGCTTTTCGGGGTTAATGGAGGGGGGCTTGCGGTTCGGCGGCACGGCCGCGCGGGCTATGTAGGAGCAGGCCGAAGGTTGGTGGCGACGGCCTTGAACGTGGCGGCATCGGGGCATGCTGACGCGAAGGCGATGCGGATGCGCGTTGCGGATTCAATGACGCGGGCGGCGACCTTGAGCAACCGGAGGCGGATCGTTGCGAACTCGGCGACGGCAAGCGCGGCAGATTTTGGGATTTCTTGCTGGATCCGCCACAGGAGCCAGTAGGCGGCGGTGTGCAGAATGAGGCGCATCTGGTTGGCATTGGCCGAGCGGCACGAGGTGCGATCGCTGGCGAGCTGGGTCTTGTGCCGCTTGATCAGGTTTTCGGCCTGGCCGCGGGCACAGTAGAGCGTGTCGTAGATGTGCTCGGCCGAGCCTTGGGTCAGCGAAGTGACGACATAGCGGATGTCCATGCCCAGCGTGCTGGCCTCGATCCGGGCGACGACGCGGCGCTGGCCCTTCCAGCTTTTGGCGCCGTAGCGGGTCTCGGCATAGTTTCGCAGGATCACACGCTGCTCCTCGGCCCGCTTGACCGCGCAGGTATCGGCGACGGCGACGATGGCGGGATCGGCCCGCAGCGCAGCGTTGGTTGGCAGGCCGAACACGTAATCGATGCCGTACGCCTCGCAGAACGCCATGACCTCGGGGCGGCCATAGTGCCCGTCACCGCGGATGGTGAGGTGGGTATCGGGCCAGTGCCGGCGGATGTGACGCACCAGACGCCGGATGTGGCCAGCAGCTTCGGCGCCAGATGGCGTCTTGCCGGTGCGAAGCAGCATCGCCACCGGCCGGCCACTGGCGGTGTCGTAGACGTGGATCGGCAGGAAGCAGCGCTCGCCATGGTGCCCGTTCCAGAACGAGAGCTGCTGATAGCCGTGGACGACATCGCAGGTGTCATCGATATCCAACGTCACCGCCGCCGGCGAAGTGGGATAGCTGGCGCAGTAGATATCGATCATGGCGGCCATCAACTTCGCCAGTTCGCGCGTGGTCGGCGCGTTCTCCCAGCGGCTCATCGTGGGTTGGCTCGCAAGCCCGGCACCGGAGCCCGGCAGCTTGCCCAGCGCCAGGCGGAAGCCGGGATCGTCGCGAAGGGCGTCGAGATCGTCGGCATCCTCGTATCCGCAAGCGATCGCGAACACCCGGGCGCGCAGGATGTCGGGCAGCGCATGGATCACCCGGCCAGGGTCACGCGGGTCGGCTATGCAAGCGGCAAGCCGACGGCAGATGCCCATCGCGCGCTCAGCCTGTGCCAGTAGCAGGACGCCGCCGTCCGAGGTCAGCCGACCACCATCAAAGGCGGCTGTGACTTTCCGGCTGCGCACTGCTGGGAATCGGAATGGGTTTGCAGTATCGTCGGTCATGGCGGGGTGGCCTGTGGCATCTTCTGCCCTGCGGCAGGTTCGGCTTAGACACCCAGTTCCTAATTCAGATCAGAGGCTTATGCCACTCCCGCCAACCCTCTCGGCCCAACGCGGTGAATAAGCCGGGCTAGGCCACGTCCACGCCCATGCCGTGCTCGGGGAGCACCCGCACATCGTCTATCCCGGCAATCTTCAGGGCCGGCACCCACGAGAGACGGGCCCCAAGGGGGCCGTCCTGGTCAAAGTCAATGACGGCAGAGTCATCAGCCTCGAGCATCGCGCGTTGGATGTGGTGCGCTGGGCATCGATCACAGTGGATGTGTCGGGAACGAGCGAACACCCTGAATTACTGGATCTCATTCGCGGGAATATCGCCCAAGGCGCTGAGCAATCCGAAGGACGGCCTATTGCCCTTCGCCTGACGGTGACGGGAACGACGCCGCTCCATTCCAGATTGATCCTCGAGCGCACCGCTTTCCGGGAGGACGTGGAAACACTGCTGGTAACGCTCTCGGATGACGTGTGGCTCGAAAAACTGAGGTTAGAGACGTCCCATCCTGAAACCCCGGACGCCGTCGATCCGACGGTGGCTGGAAAGCTTGATCAGGAAGTGGCCCGCCTCAGCCAGGACAGCGCGATCGCGCAAGTTCTCGAAGCGCGGCTTGCCGAGATTCGGACGAAACTGCCCGCTGGCGCACATGCCGATGCATTCATTGAGCAGATGCGCGCGGAGATACCCGAACGCGCTGCAGCCCTTGCACGCAGTCTAGTCAGCGAGGCCGGTCATGCGCCTGACTGACCTTAGCCTTGAGAACTATGGCGGCTGCGCTAGTCGCCAGCTCACCATTCCGGAAACCGCAGGTCTCACGGTCGTGTACGGTGCCAATGAGGCGGGCAAAAGCACCTGCCTCGAGGCGATCAGCGACTTTCTGTTCTCGATCCCGAAGAATACCCAGCGCGGCAGCTTATTCGGATATGATGGCATGCGCGTCGGAGCTTCGATGCTGATGGCTGATGGCAGAACACTGACGCTCAAGCGTCGCAAGGGCAACGGCAAGACACTGACAGACCTGTTGTCTGGAACGGCGCTCGATGACACCGTCCTTGCGCCGGTGCTGGGTGCCATCACACGGGAGCGGTTCGAAACCCTCTTTGGTCTGAACCACGAAACCTTGCGCAACGGTGGGGAGCGATTGCTTCACGCCGATGGCGACATCGGGCGTCTGATCGTCGAAGCTGGCGGCGGCTTGCGCACGCTAGTATCTCGCCTCGAGGGTATCGACGGCGAAGCGGACAAGCTCTTCGATACGAGGCGGTCGGCAAATCGTGTTTTCTACCAGCAACTGACGGCGTTCGAGGCAGCCGAAAAGACGGCACGCGGCGCGCAGCTGACCCGGGAAACCTTTGAGCAGACGCGCAAGGCATCGCTCGCAGCCGCGGAAAAGCTCGAGGCCCTACGATCAGAGAGGCGCAGCCTTGGCGCATCGACATCCCGGCTGGAGCGCGTCCTGCGCGTCGCTCCTCACTTGCGTCAGCTGGCCAACTTTACACTGAATCTGGTCGACTACGACGATGTCGCGTCCTTCCCGGATGATTTTGCGGCCAAGATGCGGACTGCCCTGGACCAGCGCAACAAGGTTGAAACACGGCTCGAGGGCGCGGTCGAGCGGCGGAACCGCCTGAAGGCACGGCTTGATGCGCTGGTGGTGAACCCGGGTCTCAAAGCCGCCGAACAGCGGGTGCGTGATCTAGCTGAACGCGCCATTCACGTCAGCAAGGCGCGGTCCGATCGTGCCAATCGTCAGCGCGAGATTGAGGAGGGCGAGGCTCAACTGGCGGCGCTGCGCCGGATGCTTGGTCTGCCCGCCGATGCGGACCTTGCACCACTGATCCCGGACCAGTCCGCCCTCAATCTTGTGCGCTCGGCTGCCGACGAGATGGTGGAGCGCCGTCCAAGTCTGGCTTCTGCCCGAAAGAGACTTGGTGAACTGGCGGCTTCGCTTGCGGCAATTGACGATCGTCTGGAAGCGGCACGCCTGGCGGGACATGATGCTCCGCCCGAGGCGTCGTCATCGGCCTTTGCCAGCCTTGCGGCCCAGAAGTCGGCGCACCAGGCACGTCAGCAGGCGCTGGATACTGAGAGCGCCACATTGACCGGACGGCTCCAGGCGCTTGGCTTCGAGACCTTCGATGCGCTTGCCACTCTGCCATGTCCCAGCGTTGACGATATTCGCGGTGAGCAGGCCGCGCGCGAGTCGTTGACTTTGAAAATCGAGGATCAGGCCAAGCTGAAGCGACAAGCCGAGCGCGAGATTTCAGCCGGTGAGGCTGAGATTGGCGCGCTTCAGGCATCCGGGACCATTGCAAGTGACGCGTCACTTGCCGAGGCGCGCACGCTGCGCGCCGATGCCTGGAAGCCAATAAAATCGGCATATGTCGCGGGACATTTGCCCGATGATACCACCGCTCGCCTTGCCGCTGCCGACGGTCTGGAAACGGCAATCGTGTCTGCGGACGAACTTGCCGATCGCCGAGCCGAAGAGGCAGAACGCGCTGCATCGCTCGCACTCGCGTTGCGGCGCGTCGCAGAGGCAAGGACTGCGGTCACGGCGGCAGAGGCCGAGACGGCTGCACTTGCGGCGCAGACGGAAGTGCGCATCGCCCAATGGGGAAAGAGTTTCCCGCAAGTTCAAGCCAAACATCCAGAACTGGCCTCACTGCTCCAATTTTCTCAGGCACGGCAACTGCTGCTGGACGAATCGGAACGGCTACGCACTTCATCATGTGCGCTCGCAATTGACGAAGCCCAACTTGCGCCGACCGTCGAGCTGTTCGAACGGGTGGAACAAAGCCGCAAGCTCGATTCCAATCAGTCATTCGCAGTGCGAGTCAGCGCGGTGCAGACTGCCATCTCCCGGCACGAACAGGCCCATGCCGAATATGTCCGGGACACGCGGGACCGGGAGGACTTGGCGCGGCAGCACCAGCTGGTTGAATTGGAAGTGCAACAATTGTCGGATGCACAGGCTGCCTGGGACGCGGCATGGCCTGCGGCGACAGGTGCGCTGGGGCTCAAACCCGACATTTCGCCGGCAGATGCCATCAGTGCGGTGACAGAATGGGTCGGAGCACGCGGTGTTCTTTCGGCAATAGGGCAGACCCGCCAGCGCCTCAAGCGCATGGAGGAAGACGAAACGAAACTTACAAATGACGTCCGTAGCCTCGCTACCGAACTCGCCATCGAGTTCGGCGAAGACTGTGTCGTTGCGGCGCAGATGCTGCTGGGCCGGTTTACCGACAACGCCACAGCGCAGACCCAATATGATGGGATTCTGCCAGACTTTGAGGAGGCGAAGGTCGAGGCTGATCAGGCACAAGAGGCTCTCGGCAATGCCCGGGAAGAGGTGGTTAGGCTCGCTACGACAGTAAAACTCGATGCCGACGATGATGTGGCGCTTCTGGACGCAGCATCACGGTGTGAAGCACGCATAGCTTTGTGCGATGAGATCGCTCTGGCGGAACGCACCGCGACGGACGTGGGCGACAAGCAGGATCTCGCTGCCTTGCGGGCGGAATGGGATGAACGCGACCTTGATGAGGTTCGCGCGGAACTGGCTGAGCAGACATCGCGTGCTACCGAGATCGAGAGCGAAATCGAGGTAGCCATTCTCGCCGAGAAGGCGGCAAAGGACGACCTTGCTACCTATCTGAGCCAGAGTGAGGTCAATCACGCCGTTGCAGAACGCGAAGCGGCGGCAGCACAGATGCATCTCGCCCTCGAGCGCTATCTCGAACTATCGGTTGCGCGCGAATTGGTGACGTCGGCCATGGCGACGATCCGCGCAGAACAGCAAGATCCGCTCATTGCGCGGGCAGGCGAACTGTTCACGGCGACGACACTCGGCGAATTCACCGGAATCGAAGCCGATATTGATGACAAGGGCCATCCCATCGTAGTCGGACGGCGAGCCAATGGTGGTATCGCTGCGGTTGCTACCATGAGCGACGGCACCCGTGATCAGCTTTTCCTCGCCTTCCGGCTAGCGAGTCTTGAGAATTATGCCAGTGCGACGGAGCCGCTGCCCTTCATCGCAGACGACATTCTGGTGCATTTCGATGATGAGCGCAGCCGGTCCACGCTCGACCTGCTCTCCGAATTTGGCAAGACCAACCAGATTCTGCTCTTCACGCACCATCGGAGTGTCCGAACACTCGCCGAACCGTTAGTGGCGCAAGGTCTTGCCAATATTATCGATCTTGATCGACCGAGGTGAACACCTGCCTCACAATGTTTTGGTCGGATGGCCCCATATCCGAAATGCCGGACACTCCGGAACGTCCACTTTCAGAAATCAATGGCCTTGAGCTGCCCTAAATTCATCTCACGAGATCCGCTGTCAACAAGGGGAGGTCATGAGGCGTGTGCCCAGCGACACGTGCGACAATCTTCCCCGCTTGTTCGAGAACGCCACAACCACCAAGGCGGACGCATCGACTTGGATCTCGCCAAGCTTGCGGCCATGGCTCGCATGCGCCCTCAGGCTCCGGGCGCGCCCGGCACCACGACCTCGGCGGCGATGCGTGCTTCGATCTCTGCCGTCACCTCGGCATAGAGATCGACATCCAGGTCGGGCGCACTGATCGAGATGGCAAGCGCATAGCGCGCCTTGTCGTTGGCTCGCTGCTGTCCGAGATGCGACTTCCACCAGCCGCCGACAGGCAGGATCGCGATTTCGTCATGCGCGGCAAGGTCGACCGCAGGACCACGCCACAGGTCGCAGTGGAGCGAACCGGCCTGCATCGCCTGCGGGCCAAGCAGCCAATAGTCCGTCTCGGCGCCGACCTTCTCCGCCGCCTCGTCGGTCTTACTGAGCCTCGCACGAAAATCGCGCGCGGTCTCGGTACGCTTCTTGAGCGCGAAGCGAAGGCCGAAAGAGCGGTATGTATCGGGCCGCGTGCCTGCCCGCCCGGACAGGTTCGGCTCGACGAAATAGGACAGTGTCACCTTCATCGTTACGGACGCATTCTCTAGCGCCTGCAGCGCCCCGCGAGGCCATGGAAGGTCGTAGAAATGGATAGCGTTGAACACGGCGCGGCCATCGTCGGTCAGCGCATAGGGCTGGATCTCGGCCTCTGCGATTAGCGTGATGTCATTTTTCGTCGAAGCGATGGCGCGCTCCAGATTGGGAACGCCGAAGCCGACCTCGCGCAGCAGACTCTGCCTGGCGCCCTTAGTGATGCCCTTCCACGACCGTCCCCGGCCAATAAGCTTGGACCGGATCGGCTGCGGCCAGTCAGCGGCATGGACGGTAAGCGCGCGGTAGGTTTCGGGCCAGTAGCCCGGTAGCGCCGCCATCAGCTGGCCGACGAAATTGCCGGCCACCCCGGTCGCCGCACTCGTCGCCCAGAAGGGCACCAGTGGCTCATTGGCGAGGTCCTTGCCGGAGGTCACCAGCGATACCGCCGGATGCCAGCCGCAATAGTCCGCGCCGTCGACCATCATATTGCCAGCCTCGAACAGCACTTCGGGCTTGATCGGTGTGAGGTCGGGTGGAAGAATCTGCGACCCGCGGCTGAACGGGCTTTTGTGGTTGGCCTCTGCAAGCGGGGTCATCGCCGGGTCCGCGGCGGACAGCTCGACCTTGGCCGTATAGCCGCCGATGGTGAGCGCGTTCCAGCTTTGCGCCGGGTCTTCGAGCGAATGATGCTGTTCGACATCGGCCTTGAGCCCACCCTGCATATTGCCAGTCGCGATCATCACGAGCCGCTTGGGATGATCCTTGGCGGCGACATTGTCTTGCCGGTCGCCCGGCATCGCGCCCGAAGCGATCTGGTCGAGCGCGCCGCTCCAGCTCGATGGCGCGTCCGGATCGAGATCCTCGGTCGACGATGCGATGCAGAAGCAGCGTGGCACGCCTGCACGCTCGATCTCGACGGTCGCTACCGCAGATTGAGTGACGATGCCGTATTTCGGCGGCTCCGTGGCGGGAAAGCCGGCGGCCGGCAGGAATTTCACCGACTCAACGTGATGGCTGAGCGCGACCGCGCGGCCATCGGAAAGCGGGCCGGCCATATCGCCATGGACGACGAGACCGGCCATGCCGGTGCCGTGGCCGCCATGATCGGCATGATCATCCGGTCCCCATGCGGCGTTGACCGCCCAGGCGCCGGCCAGTGCCGGTGAGACCAGCGGGTGCGCGCCGGCAACGCCCGAATCGAGGATGCAGATGCTCGGCGCGCCTTCGGGCGGCGGGGTGAGACGCGCGAGATAATCCTCGACGAGTGCGTGCTGCCCAAGGGCATGTTTACCGGTATCGAGCAAGGGTTCGACCACCGGCGCCGCGGCCCGGATTTCGCTGATCGTGCCGTGCAGCCGATCGGCGAGGTGGAGGATTGCGGCGGCGCTGGCATGAACAAACAGCACCACCGTATCGGGGAAGACCAAGCGGTCGGCATGGACGTCGAGGTTCATGGCCTGGGCGGCGGCTGCGACCGCATTGACCACGGCATCGGGCCGTCGCAGCCATAATTCCCACCAGCGCGTGTCGGGCGACTGGAGATCGGGCGTGCCCGCGATCAGGTCACGCGCACTGGCTTCATGGAAGGCTTCGACGACCTCGAACTTGTCGACGTCGGGGCGCTCGCGGTTGCCAAGATCTTCCTCACCATAAGCGGTGATCCTTGCCTGAAGGAAGGCGCGCGCGTCATCGGGCACGAACAGGATCGCCCGCTCGGTGCGGTCGTCACCGCGTTCGGAGCGCAGCAACGCGATCTGCTGGGCGGCGAATTCGAGGCCGGCCGGGATCTTGGTGGCCTTGGCCTGCGGTGTCGGCGGCATCGTCTCCAGTTCGACGAGGACACCGCGCTTGCGCCCGGGAACCGCGATACGCTGGTCGGCGCCGGCTGCAGGAAGCGCGCCCAGCGCGTCGGCGAGCTGCGCCAACAGCGTCTCGGCATGCGCATGATAATCCGCGCGCCGCTCGCGGGGATCGCGCTTCGACTTGGGATAGACATATTGCGCGTCGTCTTTCCAACGCGCGATGGGGATATGTGGCAGCGGTCCCGCGCCAGCCTCACCTTCGGACATGTTTCCCCCGCCTAACTTTATGATTCCTATTAATCCCTCACTGACGCGATCGGGATGTCATTACGCATGAAAGCGCCGGCGGAAAGATTGCCGGTCTTCGAGCGCAGTGCGCAGCCGCGCGACATCGATCGATTTGGCGTTTTCCAAGATCGCGTCCTTGAGCACGGCATCTGCGGCGCGCACGAGTTCACCCTGGCTGAGGCCATCGGTCATCGGCGCGATCGAACTCCAGGCCTTTGCCGTCAGGCGCAGCTTGCCCAGTCGCCGCGTCAGCAGAATGCGAGCCGCCTCGTGATCGGGTACATGATATTCGACGACCTCGTCGAAGCGGCGAGCGAGCGCCTTATCGAGGATCTCGACATGGTTGGTCGCAGCAATGACGATGCTGTCGGTGCTGTTGGGCTCTTCCATGAAGGACAGGACCGAGTTCAGGACGCGACGGATTTCGCCGACATCATTGGGATCGCCGCGCCTGGAGCCAATCGCGTCGAATTCGTCGAGCAAATATATACCGCGGGTCTGGGCGATCTGATCGAAGACGAGCCGCAGCTTTCCGGCGGTCTCGCCGAAGAAGCGGCTGAACAGGGATTCGAGCTTCACTGTGAACAGCGGCAGACGCAGTTCGCCGGCGAGCGCGGCGGCAGTCATCGTCTTGCCGGTTCCCGGCGGCCCGACAAGCAGCAGGTGCGTCGCCGGGATCTGCCCATGGTCGCGAAGCACAGCGCGTTGGCCCTGCTCGCGCACGACGCGTTCGAGGCGCGCACGAATGGCGTCGGTCAGCACCATGTTGGCAAGCGTGGTCTTGGGATAGGCGCTTTCGACCAGTCCCTGTAGTTCACCACGCGGTCGCGCCAGCGGGATCGGCGTCTGGCCCGAGGGCGCTCCGCCTTGGCGCTCGCGCGCTTTCTGCACCAGCCGCTTCAGCGCGTTGGCGTCGGTCTCATTGCCAGCCCGTGCCTGTTGCGCAGCGATTTGCAAGGCGATCGAGAGAAACTGTTCTTGATCGCCCTCGACATGCGAGTTCAGGAGCGCAACGATTTGCTTGGTAGACATGAGCGCTCCTTTCTCTTGGTCATGAGCTGAGCGCGGTCCCGGCGCGACGCGGACCTTGCCCCCGCGTCGACCTCTATCAGAGCGGGATTCGACGCGCCATCACGGATTGAATACACGGGCTGTCCCGTCGGTTGCGGCCCAGCCATCTGCTGATTGCTGGACCGGTGCGGCCGCGCCCGATGGTCCAGCTGATGCTGTCGACGTTCACCAAGCCTGCCGCTCTGAGGTAGGTAGCGGGATGTGACAGCTGAGAATGTACGGCAGCTATCAGGCAGCTTTATCTGGGCGCGAATGTCGGCAATGTCAGCGGCTGCAGATGCCTGCAGGTATCTGTCACAGTGTCCGCTTCAGAGTAATTGGCGGCCAGGACCGGTCCGTCAGCAAGCGGCCCACAAGCGGTCGGCCTGGTTCGGGCATCAGCTGCCTGCCAGCAAAGCGCCCTGGTTTCGGTCGTTGAAGTCCCTTTGCCGAGTGCCTGAAAGCGGACAGGCCCGCTCAAGAGCAACGCCTGTCTCAGATTGCCGAGCTCCAGCTCTCGCGGGGCATGAAAACTTCGGGGAAATCATGGGCGTATCTAGCAGAAGGCCGCAGGTCGGCATCGGCAGGCGAGCAAAGATCTGCCGCGCCGCCGATGGAAAGCGCACGCATGGAAAGCGCATGCATGGAAGGGCCGGAAGCTACCCCAGCAATAGCCGCGTTCCGTGCGAGGCGTTGTTGGGTCGACCGCAGCAGAAGTGTCCGATCAGACATCCGGAGGCGACAGGGAACTGGCCTCCCTCAACTTGTTCGCATGGCGACCGACTAAGGTGATAGAGGTCATGTTCTCGTTCCTACAATCACGGCCGCGTTAGAACACGACATGCACAGCACAGATCTGAAGGCGCTAGCCGACTGGCTCCGACCGCAGCGCCGCCATAGGAAGCTGGTCGGCCTCGTCGATCGTAGCGCCGCGCTCGGCACGATCTGCGAGGACTTGCGCGAGTGCGGCCGCTGCCTGGATGTGATCGAGCGCATCCAAGAGAAGCACGATCTCGCCATTGAGAGTCCCAATCCGCGCGAGGATGAGGCGACGATCACCGGCGCGCTCTTTTCCCAAGCCATTGTGCTTTATGCCCGGGCAACGGCCCAGGGCGGCAACAACCGTATGGCGCTATTGAACGACGCCGATGTGCCGGCTCCGCTGCGCGATGCGCACAAGCGCATACAGAAGCTGAGAAGCGAGGCAATCGCGCACTATGGCACAGGGGAAGTCCTTCTGGGCACGCCGCTGGTCCGCGAGGCGGTCGTTTTCAGTTTCCAGCGCACCGAAACTGGCGTTCGCGAGCAGACCAACATCCTCGCAACGCGCGCGCAGCATAAGGTCGAAATCGCCCATGACCTGCGAGCGTTGGTAACCGCCCAACTCGATCGGATCGAACGTATCAAGGATGACGAATTGGGCGCGCTGCGCGCGGAGCTGGAGGCCGCGGTGAAGGCAGATTCCGACCTTGGTCGTGCGCTTCCGCGATTTCCCTTTGACCCCTATTCATTCTGCGGAAGCGACGAGGCGGCGTTCACTCTGGCGATGGGCCTGCAAAAGGGCCAGATCGACCCGCTCGCCTATGTCGTCGCCGTGCCCAAACCCGGATCTGATCCCACATGACCGACCTGGTACATTATTCGCCCAAGCACCGCGTCGTGAAGCGCAACGTGCTTTGCGCCTATTGCGGCATATCGCTCGAGCCCTTCAAGGGCGGTGAAGAGGAGCATGTCATTGGTCGCCGGTTCGTGCCCAAGGGCACCCTGGCCGGCCAGTGGAACCTGATCGTTCGGTCATGCCCGGCGTGTAACGACGCAAAGGCCGATCTCGAGGACGATCTTTCGGCGATCACGATGCAGCCCGATGGCCTCGGCCGGTTCGCCGCGGACGATGACAGGCTCAGGGCGGAGGCGGTGCGCAAGGCGCGCACCCGGAACCGGCGGACACAGCAACGTGTCTCGGAGCCGACGCCGCCGCTCATCGTGAAGGGCAATTTCGGGCCGGCCAACATCACCTTCTCCTATACGGCGCCCGCCCAGGCAGATGATCGCCGAATGTTCGAACTGGCCCGGCTTCAGCTGGTCGGGTTCTTCTCCATGCTGACCTATGACGAGGCGGCGAAGCGCGGATATTTCTGGACGGGGCAATATGCCCCGGTTGTGGTGGCGCGTCAGGAGGATTGGGGTAACCCGCGGCTGCTGTGGATCGACGCGGTATCGAGGGACTGGGAATATCGGTTGCATGCCATTGCAGCTGACGGCTTCTACAAGGTCTGGATCCGTCGGCGCCTCGGCGAGCCGGCCGTCTGGGCCTGGGCGATCGAATGGAACCGCAATTTCAGGCTGGCAGGTTTCTTCGGCGATCCCGAGGCAATTGCCGCGTTGCTCGGCGACCTTCCGAAGCTCGACATTCATACTATACACGAAGGTCCTGATCGATGGCTGCGGATGCGAACGGAGCAGCCGCTCACCGATGACGACGATGTCTTGTTCGATGCGCCTTTGTCGGCGGTCAGCGCTGGCGCCGCCGCCTGAGTTCCGCCAAGCGCGGGTCCGAGCCGACATCGGGATCCTCGGAGAGGAGCGCGAGCGTATCCTCGATCTTATAGGGCCATTGCTGCGGATCCTCGCCCAGGACAACCCATAGCAAATCGAGCAGGGCCTTGGGATGCTGATGCGCGGGATGCGGGTCCGAGCCACTGGTCACCAGCATCATGTGCATGGAGGTCGACCGCGCCGGCACCAGGCGCGGCAATATAGTCGCGACCACTGCGGGCATCTGGTCGCCGCTGCCGAGTGCCAGGTCGACCAAGCGGGCCGAGACGGTCGGGTTTCGCAGCGCGCGCTGCTTCGGCCAGACATTGCGCAGAAACGGTATGAGACGCTCAGGCCAGCGGGTCTGCACGTTGTTCGACCAATGTCCCAGATGCCGCAGAAGCTGCCCGCGCAGCTCGTCGTCCGCGTGGATAAGAACCTCGCGCAACTCCGCGTCAGTCAGCAGCCGCTCCGGTTCCGGCGCGTCCGCTTCGCCACCCCAACCGCTCAGCAGCATGCCCGCGATGACTTCATTGCTCTTGCGCCGCGACGCGGATCTACGCGCGCGGGCGACCAATCCGGACTTGATCCGTTGGAACAGGGCGCGCGAGGGCATGCGCGCTGCCCAGAAAATGCCATCCCACAGGGCGTCGCCGTCCGCGTCGTCCGCATCGATTACGGGGAGCAAGGCCCGCTCGGTCCAGACCGGATCGACGTTGAACAGCCAGTTATACTGGTTGCCCATCATCACCAGAGCGTGCCGCCGCCGATCGCCCGGCAGCGCCAAAAGCTGATCGGCGCGGCGGGTCCATATTTCCGGAAAGCCGCCACCGACGGTCCGATCGGCTTTCATAGGATCGTCCATCAGCAATCGCACGAGGCGGCCGGCCGGCGCGTTCAGGGCATCATCGGCCCAGCTTTGATCGGCGCGGTGCGCCCTTTCCTCGTCACCCAGCGTCAGCGCGGCAACCAGCCGATCCCAGAGGGCGGGCAGCGCGGCAGCTGCGTCGCCATAAAGACGATGCCCGATCCGCTGCATCCAGTCCGACACCAGATAGGCGATGCCATGCAGCAGCGGGAGTGGGAGCCGCTGAAGACGGCCGCTGATGAGGCAGATCATCCTGACCGAGTCCTTCAGACGCTGGTCGGCGTAGAGAAAGGCCGACCAGGCCGAGAGCGGCGCCTCGCCCGAGCGCGCGACATGGGTCAGGGCGGCCAGGGCGCGCAGTGGACGCTGCTCGGCGAGACCGCGAAAGGGCTCGCGCTGAACATGGTCGAAGAAGTCAACACGTCCCCCGGCGGCCCGCGCCGCCTCCAGGATTTGGGGTACTGGCGTGTCGAGGATGGCGTCCGGTGCCGTGTCGGTCTCTATGCTATAGACTTCGGGCGCGTTGGAATCCGCGGTGTGATCTCCTGCCTGGGTTGTCCATTCGGGATCCAACACCCGCAGGGCAGCGAGCTCAGCGTCAACATCAAAGCCAAACGTCACGCCTTGCGACGCCAACCAGTGCAAGCGGCTCAGGCGGTAATGCGCCTCAGCCCGGCTCGGCCCGCCGCGAACCTCTTCATTCCAGGGATAGGTCGTGGTCAGCAGACGTTGCTCGATCGCGGCCCGCGACGCAGCCGACAGGTCCGGCCAAAGATCCCGGATCGCATAGAGCAGATCGCGCTGGTGATGGGTTGACCAAAACAGCTCGTCCGAGAGCCCGAGCAAGACGGCCGCCCCTTCGTCCGGATCGGTCAGGCGGTTGGCGGCCGCCCAGATTCGCATGCGTGCGAAGACATATGGATCGCTGACCGGCCAGCGCATCACCTCGGCCCGCGCGGCGGCCGGATCGATCGCCTGCAATCGCGCCATCAGATTCTGCAGGACCACGATCGGAGAGCGGATGCCGTACTCATTCTCGTTGAGCGGCGGGCCGCCGTCGTCGGTGCGCGTATGCTCGAAGTGGATATAGTCGTCGCCCGTCAGTTCGCGTTCGAGCGCGACTGCCAGTTCAAGGTGCCCGCGGATCAGGCTGGCGGCATAAACGAGCTGGTCATCCGGGATCCGCAGGCTGTCGTGCGGGCGCGGATATTCCACATCGAAGTGAACGAGTCTTTCGGGAGGCTCGTCCCCCCAGAACAACGGATGGCGCACCCCATAGGCTTTCGACGCTCTCAGTTGGGGCTTGTAGATGTCGGCCCAGGCGCGAACGAGCGACGGCGACCAATGCTCCTGTTGGGCGCGCGCCTCGATGTCGTAGCGCGCCATGTCGGGATCGGGCCTCACGTCCGCGCGGGCCGCGAACAGCCAGCGCCACTGCCTTCGGATGGCCTCGGGAAAACGCGCGGGATCCTGTCGGAGCCAGGATTCGATGCTGCGCTCGACATCCGGATGGAGCGCCGCCTGATGTCCCGCCCACCATAAGGCAATGGGATGATGGGCAATGCGCTGGAGCCAGATGCCAAGGCTGCTCAGTCGGGGTGGCAGTGGCGTGATCTGGCGCGCGTTACCGCCGCGCAGCACCGCCATGCTCCCCTCGCCAACGTCCTCGGAGTCGCTGCGGTTCAGGGCAAACACGTCCAGCGCGTCAGACGGAATTTTGCGATTGCGCAGAAAATCGTCGCCCGCATCGGCATCGGGGATCGGGTCCGACCCAAGACCGAGTGCGATAAAGGGGTCGAAAAGCTCCGTCTCCTCGACATAGGGATCGATCTTGTCAGGATTGGCGAAGCGATGGACCGGGTCGAAAGCGAGAAGCCAGCGCGCATCGAGCGGCACGTCCGCAGTCGCGAAGCGCCTCGCGCCCTCGCGGGTCGCCATGACCTCGGCAATTTGCGCACGAACATGGGGATCGAGCGCGGCCGGCCCGGCAGCAACTTTGGCAAGCAAGCCATCGTACCAACCGTCGATGTCGGCGGCGCGCTCCGCCCAAGCCGCGAGCGTATCCCAGAGTGGGCCGAAGCCCTTGCTGCTGTCGAAGGCGATCGCCTGGACGCCTTTATGCTCCCACAGCGCCGTGGCTGCCTCGCTTTCGCCGTCCTGAAAGGCATAGAGACGATTGCGGGTTCCCGCCTGCAGATTGAGCGCCTCGAGCAGATATTGAACTGGCGGATCCTCGGCGGTGTAGCCGACGAACACGATCTGGAAGCGGGAGAGCAATGACTGGATGAAGCGTGTCGCCCAGCCGTCAGACAGATAGGCGCGCCCGAAATCGGCACTCGACACGACGAATTCGTCATCCGCCGGTTGCTGATAGGTGGCGTCGACCCTTCCGTGGAGATGCACGATTCCTCGGAACTCTCGATCGTTCCGGGGGTCGGGCAGGCGCGGCGGCCCGGAGCTCGGCAAATTGGGATCACAGGCTTCGAAGAGCAGATCGAAGTTGGTGGTCACGAGCCGAGTTACCCCGGCCCGGGACGTGGCGAGCGTCAAAAGCGTGCGATGCGCACCCGGGCCGGCGCCCGCCGCAGGCGTGATCGCCTCGGCGACCGCCGCCCGAACGTCGGCAACTTCGAACTCGCGCTCCAGCAGGCCGAAGACGCGATCGGTCGCGAGCAGACCGCCGACGCCAGCCATCCGGCCCATTTCCAGAGCCTTGACCAGCAGGCTCCGCGCGGGGCTGTCCTGCGCGGCGCCAAGAATCTCGATGACGTTGCGTCCCAGCTTCTCGAAATTGGGCAGCCCCGCCTCGTGCTGCGACACACCCGCGCCGCAAAAGAAAATGACGTCACCGGCATCGCGCGCGACCAGCAATTCATCGGGAATAGAAGGGCCATCGGGGACGAACTGCATGTCGGCTATTATGAGCCCTCACAAGCATAGGTCCACTTTAACCTTACGCCCATAATACCTTTCGTGCAGCATGCCGATCATCCGTAGATCCAGCACTTGAGCCTGCCAACCGCATCGGCGGTGTATTGGCGAGCTGGCGAATGCCTTGCCCATTCTGCTCATGACGCTGCGCCAGCGTGTCGAGCCGGAAGCTGACTGACCGCGCTCGGCCCAGGAGGCGCCATAATCAGCCGTGTGAACGAACGTCCGGTTTCGGCGGCCGAGTTGGGACCCGTGAACGTCGCCTTTCAGGGCGGTTCCTGCCCGTCGTTTCACTTCAGAGCAGCCTCAAAATGAACCGGCTCAATCGGTGTGAAGGGTTCGCGCCGCGGTTGCGCTTGTCGCCTCTAAGTCGACTCACCAGTTCCAACGGAAGCTCAGCGTACGGCAAGACCTCAGCTTGAAGTTCCTCGACCGTAACAATCTGGCGGGGTTGGCCACCTAGCCAGTGCCGCACATCGGTTTCGCGACCTGCGTCGGCAACGCCAAACACCACCACGAAAAACGTACCCAGCCCCGCATCCCAGCCCACCGCGACCTCGAAGATGTCGGAGCGCTCCGGCCGCGGCTTCAAAGAATAACGGCTCATCGGCTCACCAGTCGCTCGCCAGCATGATCGTGACCACGCGGAAACTCTGCTGCGCGTCCCACGGTGTCTCCGACCCCCAGGAGAACGTCCCGTCGTTGGCGTAGACGTCGATCTTCCAGAAGATCTTGTGCCCCTGAAACTCGACCGCGCCGAAGTCACGCTCGCCGTGAGGGTCGTTCCCTGGCTCGATCGGGGTCTCGTTGATGAGCCTGCGCAGTGCGGCCTGACCCAGCATCAGACTTGCCTGGCGGGCGCCGGCATCCTCGGCGTCGCCCGCAAGAATCTCGGCCAACGCCCGCGTGAACACAGTGCGCGAGGTTGGCAGTGAGCCTGCGCGGGCCGCGTCGTTGAGCCGGGCAATCTCGGCAGTGTAGTCGACGGCAGACGGCGTGGATTGAGCAAGCTGGGTCATGGGTTCTTCCTTTCAAGATTGATCCCCCGCCGAGTGCCCCCTCCCCTCCGCTGTCCGGTTGACGGGGTTTGAGCGTTCACGCTACGTTCTTTTGGAAAGGATCACGCCATGCCCGCTCCCAGCCACCTCGACCATTTCGATCTCGACATCGGCCTGCGCGATGCGTCGTGCGACGAGAACCTGCCGCCGGTGCGCCGGGCGATCGCGGCGCTGTGCATCGGGGTCGGCGTGGATGACGCCTATCTGTCGGTCCGGGAACTGCGCGAGGCAGTGTCGCTGGTCCATGAAAATGCCCCCGGCGGACGGGCAAAGCTCGCCAGCATCCTCAGCACCCTGTGCGACGATTTCCAGCGGGCGATCTATTACTGCCTGGCCGGGCGCGGCGTGGTCGAGATGGCCGAGGCGATGGATTGGTTGCTGACGATCCTCAAGGCGCGCGGCCGCACCGCGGCCTGGCTCAGCCGACTGCGGGTGCGACGAAAGGACCTCGTTTCGCCCTATGTCAGCGAAGCGCCCGACGGACCGGTCGTATCGGCCAGCGCCGATTTCGAGCTCGGGCAATCGTGGTTCGTCGAGCGCGGTCCCGGGCCTTACTGATCATCGGGCTCGTCATCGTTGCAGGTGACGACCCGCGAGACGGTGCGCCCCGGCGCCGCCTTGCTCGCCAGGACCACGCGGAAGGGCTGCAGCGGGTTTCCGGTCTTGACCACGGCAGTGTCGCCCTGAACGTGCTCGGCAACTCTGGTGGCGATCCGGTTGGCGTTCTCGATGCTGCACAGGCGCGCCCGCTTGGACGAGCGCTGAGGTGGGGCGGGGTCGGTCATGGCGCTACTCGCTTGGGTGCCAGGTCACGAGGCTGACGGGGCCGCAGGCGGCGGCACGATCGTCCAGGCCCGGCTCATCAGCTTGCTGATCTTCACCCCGACCCCGTCGCTGACCCGGCGCAAGGCTGTCTTGCGGCCCGACTGGACCACACGAAAGCTGTGCTCGCTTTGCCCGTCGGTGAAGGTCAGCGGCTCGGCCAGCACCAGCATGTCGCCCGGCGCCGGCTTGCGGCGCGTGGTCAGGGCAAGGCGTTGGCGGCAGTGCTCGCGCCACTGCGCGGCATATTCATTGCCGGGTGGCCCGAGCAGATCGAGGATCGATGCGGGGCAGTCGTAGTTGTACGGCCCCATCGTTTCGCTCAGTTGGGTAGGAGTGGCGCTGCTCAGAGAGTCAGCCCTGCTCCCCCCACCGAACCGCACGTGCAGCTTTCGCTGCATGCGGCTCTCCATTGCAATAATACCATTCATGATCTCTGCTCCGGTTGTG
>Ga0310345_10001249_pt1 | contig 29363 bp, 26 predicted proteins | sample HC15DNA20500_MG_FD_204667 | JGI IMG/M metagenome (GOLD analysis project Ga0310345, IMG submission 204667) | Marine microbial communities from station ALOHA, North Pacific Subtropical Gyre - HC15-DNA-20-500_MG | ecosystem: Environmental > Aquatic > Marine > Oceanic | place: Pacific Ocean: North... | reverse complement strand
CAGGTACTGGCATGTCGTCGGGGTTGTGTCGATCAAACCACATACCTGGTGGGGCCATCGGGTGATGAGGGTCCGGGAAGGACACCCAAGCCAAAAATGGTTTCTCTTGGCCTACGGCCTCTTCGATAAACGCGATCGTGCGATCAGCAACAAACGTTGTCGAGTGAAATTTCGAGTCGTAGGGAGCTCGATAGATCTGCCACCAACGCGCCGACCTATCGAGGCCGGGCGCTGCCTCCGTCATCGGAACCACCAGATCTTCGATTCGGCCTCCTCGACTAAGAGCCCAGTTCAAGTGATGCCCTAAAACCGACGAGCCGTGCTCGAGAGCAAACTCGACATGGTCAAAGCCATAAAAGTCTTCAATATCTGGTTCGTTTCCATCAAGGTAATTCTCAAAATCTTCTAGTTGGTCCCAGCCTTGGAGGTGGTGAGGTGTCGCCAACATGCCACTCGAACGGACCGGGGCAACCGAGTTACGGCTAGGTCCGTGCTGAAGATGCGATTTGCCTACCAGACCAGTGCGGTAGCCCGCGGCGCGAAAACGTCTAACGAAAGTGTTGGCGTTCCAGTCCAGGGAACGGTCGTTGAAGATGCACCCATGAGCGCTCGGATGCCGGCCGGTCATGATGCTGGACCGGTTCGGCATACAGATGGGATTCGCCACCCATCCCTCATCAAAGACCATGCCACGCTCGGCGATCGCGTCAAGGTTCGGAGTACGAACTATTTCGTTTCCCGCAAATCCGACGTGGTCGGCGCGTTGTTGGTCAGTAATGAAGAATAAAACATTGGTCACGCATGCATCATTACCGACCACGAGCGTCCCGGGTGCCGATAGCTAGGTGATCGCAGGGTTCCTTCTCTTCCACACTAAGAGAACCGGTAGTCCTGCTGCGGCAATGAGTGAAGCACCGAAGAAGGCTGCGACCGTGGTGCCTGACATCCAAGCAACTAGGCCCAATACTGGGCCGCCTATTCCTCCTGACAATTCGAAAAACATGGTGAAGGTGCCCATCGCTTGAGCTCGTTCGTTCGCGGGTACGCCCTCCACCGCAGCGACCATTAGAGCAGGGTAAAGCAGCGATCCTCCGATCGCGAGAATTGCTGCCCCTGCGAACAGCCCTGGCCGGCTGACGAAGCTGCCCATGACAAGCATCCCGATTGCTGATCCCGTCAACGCAAGAGTCGCCGTTTTGGTGGTTCCTAGAGTGTCCGGTAGGCGACTACACGCGAGCCTCAACGCCAAGACAAGCAGGCCGTAGAGAGCGTAAATAGGGCCCGCATCACCCAACGCCCGCTCGTCCATCAGCTTGGGCATAAAGCCATGTAGCGCTGGGAAAATCATGATCCCAAGCGCCAAGACAATTCCGGGCCAAATCGCGGTCCGGTACAACAGAACTCGGCGACGTTCAACGTCTGAGGCGGAACCAATGTTCGGTCCGTTTGAGCCAACAAAGTCAGGAAGCCAGCACGCCACCACGGCGGCTATTGCCATGCAAAGAGCGCCCACAAGGAATCCCCCGTCGAAGCCCCAACGACCAACAACCCACTCCCCTAGCCAAGGACCGAACGCCATTCCTCCATAGATCGCTACCGAGAAATAGCTTGCAGCTTCACCTCTTCGGTGATCAGGCGCTAAGTCGGTAGTTAAGGTCACCGTGCCAACGAAAAACGCGCCTTGAACGGCGCCCATGGCTAATCGAGCAACCAGTAACCAACCGTAACTGTCAGCGAAAACATGGCAGGCCAGAACGACAGCAGTCACAAACGAACCGCCAGCGATCAGCACCCGTCGTCCTCTGCGATCTCCGAGGCGTCCTATCCATGGTCGAGTGAGAACCGCTGAGAAGGAAAAGACTCCGAGGGCGATGCCAACCTGCAGATCGCCTCCGTTGAGGTCGGTTGCTACGAATCTCGCAACCGTTGGTATTACCGACGAAAAGCCCAGAGCAGAAAACAGCGACGATACGCATAACACCAAAAAATGGGGTGTTAACAACGGCTGACTCAGATCACCGCCTAAGTCGGCTGACTCTTCTCGCTGAACGACAAAAACTTTAGGGCGACGCTCCTCGCCTACCACGTGCAGTTCGCTCGACGATCAGTCGATGTCAACTGGTGGAATGGTCTCGCTGAACTTTTTCCAAACCACTTCGTCAGGTATTGCCATCACTTTCTCAAGTGCTCCAGGTGGGTAATGCATGTGAGGTTTATTTTCATCGAACGACGGATTGGGCAGCGATCCGCTCAATCCGTCGAATTCGGTAGGACTCTTGAGCGCTTCCATCTCCTGCGCGTCGATGCCGCAGAGGTCGCGCACTTCCGGATCTACCCAAGCCTGCGCGTCAATGTTGCTTCCGGCGCACACTTCGAGGCTTAGCCCTTCTGGGCCCGCAAAATACATCGATTGGATGAAACCATGATCGATTGGGCCGAGTACTTGGATGCCCTGAGATCTGATCCGATCTCGAAGCGCCAGAAGTTCGTCAAGGTCGTCAACGTTGAACGCAACATGTTGCATGGTGCCTTTGGTGACGGGTTCACCCCCGTTGCCTGCATGTGTGACGCCCCACTGCACTTCATCAGCATTTTCTGGGTGCTGGACAAAGGCAACATAGGAGCTTTCGGAAAGTTCAGCGAAACCGTGGAAGCACCCTTTCACTCCATGCATCCAGTACAGGGCCTTCGTCGGGCACCCGAGTACTTCCGCGAAAAAGCTGAGTTGAGTTTTCATGTCGTTAGTCGCTATAGCGAGGTGGTTGACGCCGTTTGGGTGAAGGGCCATAACTCAAGGCTACGTCTCGGCGGGCATCTCATGGCGGCTCCGTTCCGCCGCCAGTCAAAAGCCGCCAGTCAAAAACTGGGGTTCGATGCGACTACCGGTTCATTGGGGTTGCAAGTTAATGACAACTCTGACGATACGAGTGCTCTCTTGTCAGCAACAAAGCTGCAGGGTGGTTCCCTATCCCCATAGTGTGGAACTATGTGGATTCGCCTTCGTCAAATCGCCGTAGTTACCTCAGACCTGCTCAAAACAGCTCTTGATATTCAAACCGTTTTAGGTGTTGAGGCATGTCACATCGATCCCGGTGTGGGAGCTTTTGGGCTCAAGAACACCCTTTGGCCGATTGGTAGCCAGTTCCTGGAGTGTGTGACGCCGGTGACCGAAGACACCGCCGGGGGTCGCTACATCAAGCGAAGAGGTGGTGACTCCGGATACATGGTCATCAACCAGGTTGATGATGTCGCTTCGCGTCTAGCTCACGTCCAAGAGTTAGGGGTTCGAGTGGCTAATCACATGGAATATGACAAAGGTGGGTTCGAGGGTCTCCAGTTGCATCCCGCCGACACCGGAGGAAGTTTCTTTGAAATGGATCAGATGAAAGTCGAAGGTAGCGAGGTTCCCGATGGTCCCTGGTGGCCCGCTGGGTCTCAGTGGTCTGACTTTTGTCGAACCGAACGCGTAACTGGGATCTCCGCTGCGGAACTCCAGGCCGTTGACCCTGATCGACTAGCTGCGCGCTGGGCCCAAATAGCCCAACTAGATGTGGTCGAAGATGGGAACGGGACTCCTGCGATTCAGTTTGAGAACGCGTCAATTCGGTTCGTGGAAGCCGTTGACGGACGCGGTGACGGACTCGGGGGTATCGATGTGGTGTGCGTCGACCGCGATGCTGTACTTGCTGGAGCCCAACAAAGAAATTGTGGTGTGAACGACGACCAGGTACTTCTCGGCGGCCTTAGGGTCTACTTGAGAGACTAATTACGATTTAATTTGACAAATGCAAACGAAGAAGAGCGATTTCCTATGAGTCTTAACCTGCGTAACTTCACTAAAGCCGTGTACACGTTTGACGCGGTGGTTCATCGAGTACCCGATGAGAAATGGGACAACCAATCCCCGTGCGATGAGTGGACCGCCAGAGACGTGCTACGACACCATTGCGGAGTCTTAACAGCTTTGGCTGCCACGCTCGAGAGTGGCGCAACCGTTGCACCGGTATCAATTGAATCGGCGGACGATCCAGCGATGGTTTGGATGCAAACTCGAGATGCCGTCCTTGAGGCGCTCGACACGCAGGGAATTCTTGAACGGGAAGGGAAATTTTGGTTCGGCCCTATGTCAGTTGACCGGTGGATTCAGGCCGTTCAGTGGGACTCAATCGCTCACGCGTGGGATATAGCCAAAGCGACCGGGGTTGAGGCTCATATTCCTCATGATCTGGCAGAAATTAGCCACGAGGTCATCGGACAAATGCGTGAGACGCTTGCAGGTTGGGGACTACTCGCCGATGAAACCGAAGCTCCTGAGGGTGCCGATGCTGTGCAACGTTTCCTCGCCATGATTGGGCGAGATCCCAGTTGATTGCTCCGGCGAATGTTTCGCCGAATGACCGCTTCGTCAAACCAACTTCCGCGCTCCCTGAGAATTCTCCCTTAACGGCAACGCACGTTCAAGATTGGAGTGAACAAGGCTTCGCTCTCGTTGATGATCTCCTACCTCGCACGCTTGTTCGAAGCCTCATTGAAGTTGCACAAATCAGGTTTCCTACCTCTGAATCGGATGACGCTCGCGGGCTTAACGATTTCGGAGGGGGCATAACATTTCCCGATAGAGACTCCACCTTCAACGAACTCACCTTGCATCCCCGTTTATTAGACGCCGCGTCGCAACTTCTAGGTGTGCCCGTTCACGAACTGCGTCTCACTCAATCAGATCTTTGGCCCAAATACGGTCGACTAGAAGGTGACCGCGGAGAGTACGACAACCAGGACCAACGAGTTCACGTTGACTATCCGAACCACACGTTGACGCACCCTGCCCCCTGGAACGACCCTGAAGCTGTTGAGATCGTTATCTACTTGTGCGACCAAGCTGACGTCGGTGGCGCAACGGCGGTGGTTCCGCGCGAGGGGCGTAATGACACTGCATACCGGTGGCCGATTATGGACGCACCTGGTATTGGAGATATTCCATGGATTAATGACCGTGCCAGAGCCGAGGCGTGGTTTCGTGAGCATCGCCCCGACACAGCCGATTTTCGGTCCCGTCTTTACCAGCGGGAGGTGTACACCGATTTCACCGAGGGTTCCGTGCTCTTTTATCGCCACGACACTTGGCATCGCGGAACCCCTTTGCACGCCGGACGGATGCGACTTGCCCACAACCTAACCTTTCGGAAAATAACGGCTGACTGGATCAGCACACTCCACCCCGGTTGGGCATGGGCCATGTACAAACAAGACCAACGCATGGAACGCATCATTGCCGGTTCAAGCGTTGAACAACGAGCCGTTCTCGGCTTTCCTGCGCCCGGCAATAACTATTGGACAACAGAGAAAATTGATGCCGTCGAAGCGAGATACGGAAGTTTCGGGTTTGACGCGAACCCTTATAGAGATGCCATGGCTTGGACCGGTCACTAATCAAATCGGCTTGGGCGTCTGAGATTTACGGAGGAGAACCAATCGTTGTTCTTCTTTGTGGTGATGCACTGCGAAATGCTGCACCCTTGAGGCATCTCGCGTCACTAAACCATCCGATTCAGATGAAGGCACCGACCCAGTAAACGACGAGTTATCCGAGAGTAGGGAGGTTAGCTCTGGGAACGTTTTCTCAGAAAGCATCACATCTCGGGCACTATCGTCAGATCATGAGCAATGACATCCTTAGCTGGCGAATCGGAGATGTGAAGATCACGTCGGTCCCTGAATCTTCGGATCCCACTTCACCGAAGTTCATGTTTTCTGCGATTGATAAGGAGGGTGTCCTTGAGCTACAAAGAAAGTCACCCTGGCTCGCACCTTTCGTTGGGGAAAAGGGTCACCTTCTCCAAAAGATTCATTGCTGCATTATTGACACCGGCGAAGAGCGCATCGCCGTCGACACGTGTGTTGGCAACGACAAGCAACGTGGGAATCCTCTCTGGCATGAGCAACAAGGACCTTTCCTGGACTTGCTGACTGATGCGGGTTATCCACCGGACTCGATTACACATGTTGTCTGCACGCATCTTCACGTGGATCATGTTGGGTGGAACACACAATTTGTTGATGGTCAATGGGTGCCAACATTTCCTAACGCGGAATACGTCTTTGTGGCTGTTGAATTTGATCATTGGTCTTCTACTGAAGATCTCTTTGGAGACCCAGTTTTCGATGATTCTGTTGCCCCCATTCATCAAGCAGGGCTAGCCAATCTGGTCGCAGCGAATCACTCAATCGGAAACTGCGTGTCGTTTGAGTCCACCCCCGGACACACACCCGGACACATCAGCGTCTTGATTGAGTCGGACAACGATCGGGCAATAATCACCGGCGACATGGCTCACAGCCCCATCCAAATTGCTCAACCCAATTTGAGTTCTAGCTTCGATTCAGATCCCGATATGGCTCGCAGCACTCGCTTCGAGGCATTCGCTAGATGGGCCGATGGTGAAACGCTAATTATTGGAACCCATTTCGGTACTCCGACTGCCGGAACAATGCATCCCGACGGCGACGGATACCGATTAGACGCGGCGCAATAATGATACGACCCATCGCTTAGAGCCGCTTTTTAGGGATTTCGAGGGGGATGGGGATAATCGGCGTTGTTTGCGAGCATGTGGGCGGGCCCGTCTGAGCGGTTGATAGCCGCTTCTGCCCCCCAGATGTGTTCTTTTTGCCAACCGAAAAGCTTCCTGTTGGCCCCCAAACCTGCCACCTCCCCAGCACGGTGAATGGCACGTTCGGTTACCTCGTCCACGTCGGCGAGTTCTTGAACGAAACCCGAGGCGAATGCCTCCTCACCCGTCCAACGTTTCGCAAACTGAACGGTTTCATAAAACGCGTGCCGTGGAAGTTTGTGATGGAAGAGAGCTAACTCCGGCTCGGGGATGGGTACTCCGATTTCGATCTCATTCGCACACATCATTCCTCGGTCGCGCCGCATGACTCTCTGGTCATGACATAGGGCCCACATGAATCCGGCGCCGAAGGCGTGCCCGTTGACTGCCGCGATAGTGGGCATGGGGAAGGTAATCAGTCGGGAAAACACTTTCATTGCTTCATCTCCGAAGACGCGTCGATCGCCGCCGGAGTGCTCGCCTTTGCTAGTAATCCAATCAAGATCAAGCCCGTTGGAAAAGAACTTCTGATCTGACGACGCTGTTACAAGCGCATGGGGTCCTTCGGTGGCTTGGACTTCGTCTAGCGCTTTTTCAAGTTCACGCACCATGGTGGTTGTCCATCTGTTCTCACCGTTATTGAGTGTGAGAACACTGACTTGCCCGTGCTGTTCAAGGGTCAAAAGTTCACTCATATCATCACGGTAGACCCAGCAGCTTCACCGTGTCGCATACGGTGAAGCTATGCGGGTAGTCCTCACGGTTCTTGATGCGTTTCCTCATTTGGCCATTCGAGAAAGCGCTACCCCGAATTTGTGGGCGCAAGCTGCCGACGGAGCGATGGCTTCACGCGGAGGTGAGTCGCTAATGCTTTCTGTCACCTACTCAAATCACGCAGCTTTCTCGACAGGTTTATCGCCTAGCGAAACAGGACATTGGGGAAATTGGGCTTGGATCGACGGAGAGTTCGTCCGCACCTATGACAGTGGTCCCCGAGGCCGAACTGTCTTCGATGATTGCATGGAGGCCGGGCGCCGGTGCATCGCAGCCGTTGGCGATCACAAGCTGCTTGGAACCATGGGGGCATTAGACGCTGACGATTGTTGGCCTCCCGCCGGCACCGCTCCCGATGGAACTTCGCTCGATGCTTACGGTTACCCCCAAGATCAAGCCGTTATCGAAGCAGCGTCGAACATGGACCTAGACGCCGATTTTCTTCTCTTTCACCTGAACGAACCAGATACCACCATGCATATGTATGGACCCGAATCAGAAGCCGCTATGTCTCAATACCGAAAGAGCGATGAGTCATACGGATTACTCGTGGATCTGCTGCGTCCCCAGTGGCAGGACACCGTTCTCATCACCGTAAGTGATCATTGCCAAGAACCAACCGAACATCCCGAATGTGTTGACATCAAGCGTCACGCCGAGAGTGCTGGTTGGCCTGTGCAAGTGAGACACGACGGCACAGGAGCGACTGTGGTCGCTTTGGATGACGTTACTGGCGAAGAGTTTGCTCTAGTTAAATCGGAAATCGGGCGACTAGAGGGAGTTGAAGACGTGATACTTGCTGCCCGTAACGTTCTGCTCGCCTGGACAGAACCAAATCGCATGTTCGGTCGGGGCGAACCATTAACTCGGGGCAACCACGGGAGCCCTAGATGCACTCAACAAGTAGCGATCGTTTCAGGCGGCCACCCCGCAGCAAAGACGCTGGGGGGCGCTATTACTCACAACAGACCGGGCACGTTGACTTGGGCTCCGACGATTCGCCGTCTACTTAAACTTTGAGTCAAGAGGGCGCTGCGAGTAAGGCTTCAGCCGCGAGGAACTTCAATCCAGGGAATGTCTTTATCGACGCGGGGTTCACCAGGCAGCCCCAAGACCTGCTCACCCAAAATATTGCGCATGATTTCTGATGTCCCACCTTCAATGGAGTTTGCTCGGACTCTCAAGAAGCCATGCTGCACTCCGTTTACGGATCCGTCTACCGACAAATCCTCGGGTCTGCGAAACGTGTAGTCACAGTCAACTTGTCCAGCCATTCCCATCATGTCCACAGCTGCAGTTAGCAAATCCTGGTTGAGTTCGGCGAAAGCCAGCTTCGCTATGGACATCTCTGGTCCTGGATTGCCTTTTTTGCGGTTCTCACCTGCCCGGATGTTCGTGAGACGTTGCGTTTCGGAGCGAACGTACAACTGCATCATTCGATCACGAGTCACGTCACTTCGAAGACCTTCGGGCGTGTCACGCCACATGTTGGTGAGGATTGATACCGGTCCCGATCCTGCTTTTGGTGGACCGCCACCGGTCCCACCACCGATTGCGTTTCGCTCATTCATGAGCGTTGTCAAAGAAACTCTCCAACCATCTCCTATGTCGCCAATTCGATCCGCCTCAGGAATTTCGACATCAGTTAAGAAGACCTCATTGAATTCAGCTTCACCGGTGATTTGTCGTAAGGGTTGAACGTCTACTCCCGGGCTCTTCATATCAACGGCGAAGTAGGTCATTCCGCGGTGCTTCGGCATTTCGGGATCGGTTCGGGTGACGAGCATCCCCCGGTCGCCAAGATGAGCCAGGGTATTCCAGACCTTTTGGCCGTTGACAATCCAGGAGTCGCCGTCACGCACGGCACGGGTTCCCAGCCCAGCAAAGTCGCTACCTGCCCCGGGTTCGCTGAAAAGCTGACACCACCGCTCCTCTCCGGTGAACATCGGTCTCAAAAACCGACTCTTCGACTCTGCGCTGCCATGAGTGTGGATCGTTGGGCCAGCTAGGTGCATAAAGAACATCACCGGCTTCATCGGCGATGCGCCCGCTTCGCGTAGACGTACTTCCACCTGTTTTTGTAGAACCGGGCTTACATCCAGACCTCCGTAACCTTCATCGAAATAAACCCACGCGAGCCCATGATCAAATTGGGCACCACGGAAATCTTCATAGCTCATTTGTTTCGGGTCGTTGTCACCTAACAACGCGTCTATAGCGGCTGCAACGCGAGTCTCTTCTGTCGTGTTAGTTGTGCTGGCTGTTTCAGACATATCGACAGTCTTGCCAACCAAGCACCCTAAGTACAAGCCCAAGGCAGTGGTTGGTCACAAAAGGCGGTTTTATCTATTTTCTGGTGCCGTCAAACTCCGGGTCGCGCTTTTCCAGAAAGGCTTGGGCGCCTTCGGTCATGTTTCGCGGAATCAGAACTGCTTGATGCTCCATCTCAACCCCTAACTGGTCAACAAAGCCTGCTGTGGAGGCGCCATCTATTGACTGGCGAATACGAACCATGGCATCTGGGCTAGTTCTTTTGAGGGTTTCGGTCGCCGCTCCGACCTCTGCATCCAGTTCTTCGTCGTCTACGCATTTCCAAATTAGACCCCACTGTGCAGCCTGCTCTGCGGAAATTCGGTCACCAAGCATTGCCATTCCCATAGCTCGAGCACGTCCGGTGCGCCTCGGGAGACTCCACGTTGAGCCCATGTCAGGGACTATCCCCAGACGGGGCCCGAAGGTTGCAACAAAGAAGGTGGACCTCACAGCGATGGTTATGTCGCAAGCCAGAGCAATTCCCAGTCCTCCACCAGCAGCAACTCCGTTTATGCGGGCGATGGTCGGCACAGGGCAGTGGTGTAACGCCTTCAGTGCAGGATTAAAGAAGTCACCTGGAGAAAATGCTGGGGTGACATTTGTCATCGTCTGACCTGGGTCCGCCGCATTATTGAGGTCAGCACCCGAACAGAACCCACGTCCGTTGCCAGTGATCACAACTACCCGGACATTCTCATCTTCTTCCACTACTGATAAGGCGCTGCTGAGGTCTTGCATGAGATCGTCGTTCATCGAGTTGAGCGATTCAGGGCGGTCCAAGGTAATGGTCCCGACTCCGTCTTCGAGAGCGAAGTGAACAACTCCGTTAGGCATGCTGGAAATAGTCATAGCGAAAAACTAGGTCAAGTTCGGGGGGGTCGTCTATAAAGGATTCCATCTTGCTCTAGGGCCGCTACGGATCGCGCATCCATTCCAAGTAAATCTTCAAGCACTGGCTGGTTGTGTTCCCCAACCTCTGCTGCCACAAGGTCTGGTAGGTCCGGTGCATCAGAGAAACGTAAGGGAAATCCCGGTATCAGCATGGATCCTGCGAGGGGGTCCGTTACTTCTCTGACCGTGCCGCGCTCAAGGAAATGCGGATGGGTCTCTGCCAGTTTGACCGGCTCAACGACAGGGCCACATGGAACTCGGTGCTCTTCGAGTGTCGCCACTACTTCTTGGTCGTTATCGAACTTGGCCATCCAGTCTTCGATGATTGTTGTTAACGCATCGCGATTCTCGAGTCGAGTTCGGTTGTTCGTGAACCGGGGGTCATCAGCCAACTCTGGCTGGCCCAAGGCGGCCCACAGGTTTGAGATCTGGTTCTCTAAGGCGAAAACTACGATCCATTCTTCGGGGCCTTTGAAAATGCCTGCCGGGCTCGCTGGGGCGTAGTGGCGGCCGGTTCGCATACCGACAGCTTCGTCTGGTGCCAAGGAAGGGCCCGAGACTGCTGATTCCTGCATGTGATACATCACGTCAACCATTGCGATATCAAGATGAGACCCTTCGCCGGTTCTATCACGGCGGTAAAGCGCATAGCCGAGAGCAGCAAATGCGTGCACACCTGTGGACGTGTCAGCAATTCCTGCGCCGATCAGCATTGGCGGGCCATCGGGCTCACCGGTCATGTGCATCAATCCTGAGTAAGCCTGCGCTATGAAGTCGAATGCAGTCTTTTCTGAGAGCGGACCAGACTGCCCAAACCCCGAGATGGACGCCATGATGATTTGAGGGTTCAGTTCTCTTAGCCTTGGGTAACCAAGGCCGCGACGTTCCATAACTCCGGGGCTGTAATTTTCTACAACAATGTCGACCTTAGGTATGAGGTCCTCAATGAGAGATATGCCCTCCGGTCTGGTCAAATCGACAGACAGGCTTCGTTTCCCACGATTTTGCTGCACATGGTAAGCGGATCTTCCGTTTCGTCTCGGCGGGCTTGGCCGAACCGGGTCGCCATAGGGCGGATACTCAACCTTGATTACATCGGCTCCCATCTCCACCAGGAGTCTTGTACAGGAAGGCCCCGCAAGATATTGGGTGAAATCTAGAACCGTGATGCCTTCTAGGTACGGCGTGACTCCAGGTTGATGTTCTTGTTGAGTTTCGTCCACCTTTCGAGCGTAGATCCCAAGCCACCTGCGATGTAACGAAACCTTCTACCAAGACCTAGGCATTCCACCCTTTGGGGGCGGTTATCTTTACTCTGGAGGAAATGGCACCCAACCGTTCAAGGCTACTTGTCGTAACCGTCGGACTCTTGTTAGCCATTGCCGCCATCATTCAGGCAATTGGCGGCGACAACTCGCTAGATCTTGTCGATCCTGAAACAGCGTCATCTTCTTCGTCTCATGAAACATCGGCAACAGATTCTCACATTGCAGCTACGTCGCTCCCAACGACTAGCGCTCCTTCGACCACCATCACACCGGCTCCTTCGCCCAGCCCTCAAACCAGCATGTACAACCCACCGATTTCCGTCACCTCTATTGGTGAAGGGGCCATAAGAATCAGCGGCTACGGAGCCAAGGTCATGGACGCAGGTGATGAGTGGTCAAATTACCGAACAGCCATCTACAGAAGTGACGGTCCAGGGTCGGAACTACTTATCAAACTGCTGGGCGACGACCAGGTTCCGGTTTTCTCATTCGGGTATTCAGATCGCAACTCCCCTATTGAAGGTCTGCGTTTCCTCACCGAAATTACAGAAGATGTCCAAGAAATAGTCGTCACAGCTACTGCTGGCTGGGAAATCGACCTCCTTCCAGATGCTTTCTTGTGGAATCAGCAAATGGATGCAGGTAATACACCCCAGGCTGAGGATTTAATGCTTTTTTCCTCGCAAGGTCTGACCTTCGTCGGCTCTGAACAAAGTTCGGCCGCACAAGGTATCGGTGACTTGACTATTTACAACGCCTGTCACGCTCCATGTAACGACGGGACAACCACGTGGGTCTTCGAACTAGGACCCGATTGTACGAATACTCCAGGAGTCTTCGTTAAAGAGGTTGGGAGCAATTTCTTCCAGCGGACCGTTAGACCGGTCAAATCTGAATTAGGGAAAGATATTTTGGAGGTTTCGTTGGAAAGCTACGCCTGGCTTCAGGTACTCACGCCTTGTCAATGGTCAGCGAAACCGACAGTTGGTTAAACCCACGGCAAATCGAATGTGGGCCTACTTGTAGCGGTAAGTAATGCGGCCTCGAGTCAGGTCGTATGCCGAAACCTCGACCTGAACTCGGTCTCCGGGAAGGATACGGATGTGATGCTTACGCATCTTGCCGCTCAGATGGCCAAGAACTTCGTGCCCATTGTCCAACTCGATGCGGAAGTGACCGCCCTTTAGCGCTTCAACCGTCTTACCTTCGAGCAGGATGGCGTCGTCCTTCTGTTTCGGCAAACTATTTTCCCTTCGCTAACTGACAGCCCATCCTACCGGAGAGGCCGGTGCGGCCGATAAATGAGCACGGTAGCTCCGACCGAATATTTTTGAAAAGTTTTACACGCCGACACGAACCGCATTCCTCAATTTCTTGAACTACGTGTGTGGCACCAACGCCCATGGAAATATGGGTGCATGAAATATGTCGCTGGCACTCCCAGCGAAGTGAGGGCTGCGTCAGATGAGAAGGTCAGCCGGAGGCTTGTCGAGTGGCTCAGTTCACTCCCCAAATGGAATGTCAGCTCCAATTACGAGGCGGTGGGTTGGACTGGCAAGGGCGCGGTGTGGCTTACGCTGAGCGCTCCACATGAGGCCCAACCTCCCCGCCTGCCGCCATTGAACGCCAAAGTCGGCCAGACCCGAGCATCACTTTGAAGTACCGAAACGGCTGAAACTTGGGCGCTGAGATAAACTTGTATGGCTGACATGAGTTAGCGATTTGTCAGCCATACAAGGGGACCTAAATGTCTTACGATCTGAAAATCACAGGCGGCACAATTGTTGACGGCACAGGAGCCGCCCGATATTTAGGCGACTTGGGAATCAAGGATGGTCGTATTGTCGCAATGGGTGGCGCACCAGCAGAGGCTCAACGAACGATTGACGCTACGGGACGCATCGTTGCGCCTGGTTTCGTTGATATTCACACCCACTATGACGCCCAAGTGCTTTGGGACCCATTAGTTAGTTGTTCTCCATGGCATGGGGTCACGACGATCGTCATGGGCAACTGTGGTTTCTCCGTTGCACCGACCCGCCCCGAACACCGGGATTTGATCATGCGAACATTGGAGAACGTCGAGGGGATGAGTGTTGACGCCTTACGGGCCGGATTAGGTGACTGGGGTTTTGAAACTTTTCCTGAGTACCTCGATGCTCTGGACGCCAACGGGTGCGCAGTCAACATGGCAGCAATGATTGGGCACACAGCACTTCGCATGTATGTACTGGGTGAAGAAGCGACCGAGCGTGAAGCAACTGAAGAGGAAATCGCCCGACAACGCGAACTGGTTACCGAAGCTCTAGAGGCAGGCGCCTTAGGGTTCGCCACGAGCAGGGCCAACACTCATGTTGGATACGAGGGACGGCCGGTTCCTAGTCGTCTCGCTACGTCTGAAGAAATAATTGAGATCGCTCAAGCGCTCGGCGACGTTGGCGGAATCATGCAAGCGACCCAAGGTCGCGGCTTAAGCCACGACGAATTTGCTCGCGTTGCGGAAACCACTGGTGCAAATGTGAGTTGGACCGCGTTATTGGCAAGCACAGTTGGTCCAGGAAGCCACCTCAAAGATGTTGAGAAAGCCCACGCGCTAGCTGAGCGTGGGCTTCCGGTATTCCCTCAGGTGGCAGTCCAACCAGTCCAGTTTGAAATGAGTTGGAAGGCGCCGTTCATCTACGAGGGGATGCGAGTGTTTCAGCCCGTAGCCCAAAGCGACATAGACGGGCGAAAGGCTTACTACGCTGATCGCGACTGGCGCGAACAGTTCAAAGAAAAAGCTGGTAACGGCGGAAAGATTGGCGACCGCTGGGCGCGAACTGAGATTACTTGGTTCCCACCAGATCCAGCGATGGAAGGTAAGAACGTTCAGGAGTTAGCGGACGAGTTAGGTCAAGACCCTGTCGATGTGATGCTTGACATGGCCCTGGACGCAGATTTGGACATGCGCATAGTCCAAGATGTGGTCAATCATGACCGGAACGAGATCGATGAGCTTTTACATGATCCAACTACAGTCATCGGTCTTTCTGACGCGGGGGCTCACGCAAGTCAGCTTTGTGACGCTAAATATTCCACAGAGTTTCTCTCAACATTTGTTCGCGAGAGAAAAAGTTTTGATATCGAGCAAGCGGTTCACATGCTTACGCAACGACCTGCGAAAGTATTTGGGATTGAAGATCGCGGCACCTTAAGAGATGGTGGGTGGGCCGACGTTGTCGTGTTCGATATGGAGAACGTGGGTCACGAAGGTAAACGGCGGGTGTATGACCTCCCAGCGGGAGCTGACCGATTGGTTTCGGATGCCAAGGGCATCGACGCAGTAGTAGTGAACGGGACCGTCATTAGGCAGAACGGAGAAGACTCTGTGTCCGCGGACTCCGCGCTCCCCGGCAAGTTGCTTCGCCACGGCAAGGCGTAACAAGTGCCCGTAGATCACAATCGAGAATTTTGGAAGCCCGGTATGGGTTGGTTAAAAGCCATTGACGACGTCGAGTATGTCAAAGGCCTTGCCGACGAAATGGGCGGAACAGATCGGGTCAAGCGACAGCATGACGGCGGCCGTTACACGGTTCGCGAACGGATGGAAAAATTTTGCGATCCAGGTTCATTTCTGGAAATGGGCCATTTAGTGGGCGCTGCCGATTATGACTCCGACGGGAACTTGGTTGACTTCTCTCCGGGGGGCTACGTGATGGGCCTGGGAGAAATTTCGGGTCGCCCTGTGTCCGTCGGTGGTGATGACTTCACTATTTCCGGGGGAAGCCCCCACGACGTTCACAAGTTGCCACATCATTTTGCCCAACCGCTGGCGTTGCAATATGGGATCCCCTACGTGCAGCTCCGCGAAGGTGTAGGGCATTCATCCAAGCAGGACGAGCAAGATGGACATATGGGTCTTCCCCAAGGTGATCTCTGGCACCAAGGGGTAGAACTTCTTGGCAAGGTTCCAGTGGCTGCAGCAATTTTGGGGTCAGTTGCCGGGTGGCCAGCTGCCGCAGCGCTGCTGTCTCATTTCACGGTGATGATTAAGGGAAGGTCTCAGATTTTTCCTTCTGGGCCACCTGTAGTTGAGCGCGCTATCGGTGAGAAGCTTTCTAAAGAAGAGCTTGGCGGCTGGGATATGCATGTCGTGCAGAGTGGTCAGATCGACAACGTGGCTGAGGATGAAGAAGATGCTTTCCAGCAGATCCGCGACTTCATTTCCTACCTTCCAAACACAGTGGGAGAGGTCGCTCAGCGGGTCGACACTGGCGACGACCCCGAACGCCGGCCACAAGAATTATTAGACATAATTCCTACGAATCGGCGGCAGGGATATGACGCCCGTGCTTTGATTCGCCATGTCGTTGATAACGGCGATTTCTTCGAGATGAGGAAGCTCTACGCCAGTGGAATCATCACTGGTTTTGCGCGAATGGATGGTTGGTCAGTTGGGGTGATTGGCAGCGATCCGATGAGTAAAGCGGGTGCGATGGATGGAAACGCTGCGGACAAGTACACCCATTTCTTGGATCTTTGCGACAGTTTTAACCTGCCCCTTCTGATTTTCCTTGATATGCCTGGCTTTATGTTGGGGTCACATGCCGAACGCATAGCCACCATGCGGCGTGGCGCTCGCGCGCTCATCGCGTCCGCCGAGTGTCAGGTGCCAAAGATTGAGTTCATGGTCCGCAAGAGTTATGGAGTCGCTGCTGATGCTCCTAACTCCATTGGCTTACCCAATGGCATTAACTTGCGTTTCGGCTGGCCATCGGGTGAGTGGGGTGGCATTCCTATCGAAGGTGGCGTCGCAGCTGCGTATCGTCGAGAAATCGAAGCAGCTGACAACCCGGCTGCTCACCGCGAAGCGATCGAGGAGAGACTTCTTCGGCTTCGGTCTCCCTTTAAAGCCGCGCACAAGGGAGATGTAGTGGATCTCATTGATCCACGTGAAACGCGAGCTTTAGCGTGCCGGTTCGTGAAGTTAGCTCAACCCAAGCTGGCGGAATTAGCTAATCGCCCGAAACGTGCAGTTCGCCCTTAAGTAGGCTTCACTCCGCTCAAGGTCACTCCGTAACCGTGACGAGTTGCAGGAGAATAACCCCATGTCGCTAAATGTTGCACACAGCGGTTATCCCACATCGCTTTCGACATAGCGAGAGTTTTCGTTAGCGTGTACGACGGACACTTCAGCGTGTTGACGGTGGTGGGTGTGAAGTGCACCGAAGCGGGCGGCGAAAGCTAGGTGTTGCTCGTGGGAAGTTCCTGGTCGCGAAAAAAATAACCTGATGTTTAGGCCAGGCGTCTCCACTTTCCTCAACTACTTGGTCGCTGAGTTCTTCACGAAGGTTTACCCCTTCAATTTTCGCCCCGATTCTGGGGGTCATCGGGCAAACAATGGTGGCGTTCATAGATTCAGGCTAGGTCTGTGTTCATTTACGTGGCAGATTAAGAGGGTGATCGACTTAAGATCTGACACCGTTTCCAAACCAACTCCAGCGATGCGTCGCGCAATGGCAACAGCTGAAGTGGGCGATGACGTGTTTGGGGATGACCCGACAGTACGCGACCTCGAGAGCCATACTGCCGAACTCCTCGGCAAAGAAGCTGCTGTGTTTGTTTCGTCGGGAACCCAATCAAATTTGTGTGCCCTAATGGCCCATTGCCAGCGGGGTGATGAATATCTGGTTGGTGATCACGCACATACATACATGTTTGAGGGAGGTGGTGCCGCAGTGCTCGGCAGTATTCAACCTCAGACCGTTTCGATGCTTGATTCGGGGATGCTCGATCTCGATGCCGCTGAGGCAGCGATCAAACCTGACGATGCACATTTTGCGCGCACTCGTCTTCTTTGCCTTGAAAACACCACGGACGGAAAAGTGATTGGCTTGGAGGATCTCGAAGCTGGTCGAGAACTAGCCGACCGTCATAACCTCGGTTACCACCTTGACGGAGCGAGGCTTTGGAACGCGTCAGTGGCTTTGGGAGTACCCCCCGTAGGTATTGCAGCGCCCTTCGATAGCGTTTCTGTTTGCCTTTCCAAAGGACTCGGTGCTCCTGTTGGTTCAGTGTTAGTGGGCTCGGCGTCTCTAATAGATGAGGCGAGAAAGTGGCGCAAGATGTTGGGGGGCGCGATGCGTCAAGTGGGACTACTGGCCGCTGCAGGGCGCCACGCAATTGACCACCACCTCGAGCGTCTCGCTGAAGACCACGAGAATGCGCAACTGCTGGCGGAGGGTTTAGCTCAGATCGATGGCATTGAGCTTGAGGCCCAGAACACCAACATGGTTTTCGTTCGTACCCCTCAGAAGATGCCTGAAATGGAACAAGGCCTTTTGCGTCGAGGAGTGCAAACACGCTGGTCGGGTAATCACAGCCGGATGGTTGTGCACCTAGATGTGAGCGAAACTGATGTTAAAAGCGTGCTCGCTGCTGTTAGCAGCGAATTGAACGACTAATCGGCAATTAGCTCGCCCACTGGTTCAGCTAAGTATTCTTCTAGGTTGGCTTCTCGCGTCATCTGATAGAAATCCACGTTTCTCCATGGCGAATTCACGACGATTCGTCCGCGCTCGTTGCGGTAATAAGAGGTCATTCCAGGGTGCGCCCACACCATTTGCTCATGGGCCAGGTCAACCTTGTCGTTGTACGCGTCGTGTACTTCTTTGCGGATCTCTACTGCCCCGATTTTGTCTTGAAGCATTTTTTGGATCATGTCCATGATGTACCTGACTTGCATCTCTACGACGAAGATGAGGCTCCCCCCATGGCCTGGCTGAAGATTTGGCCCATACAAGGTAAACAAGTTCGGGAAGTCAGGCACGACAGTACCGAGGTACGCCTTGGCATTGTCTTGTTCCCAATGATCCGTCAACGACGCACCAGAGCGTCCCACGGCGTCGTATGTCGTGATGAAATTCAACACGTCAAATCCTGTCGCCAACAGGAGCACGTCAGCTTCGTATTCAGTGCCTTCCTCGGTGCGGAGACGGTCATGCTCAATTCGGTCGACGTGGTTATCTACCAACGTGACTTTGGGATTACGGAGCATGCGGTACCACCCGTTGTCCATCAGCATTCGCTTTCCGAAGGGCGGGTATGTGGGAAGTACACGTTCAAGTAACTCAGGGGCTTTATCGCCTAATTCATCGACGACGTATTGAGTGAAATATGCCCTATGTGCGTCGTTCTGAGCGTTTAGCGATCGCTCAGGATGCTCCCAATCCGGATCTTTTTGTAACGCTGAGTGGATGCGGTCGTTGAAAGTCCATCCCAACCGGACGCGGTACCAGTTTCGATACAGAGGCACCTCGCGCAAGAGAGTGCGTATCGGGTCGGGGACTTCTTTTCGGAATTGTTCAAACGGCGCAGCCCAGTGAACGGACTTTTGGAAGATCGTCAGGGATTCGACTTCATCTTGAATTTCAGGGGCGATCTGCATGCAGCTAGCACCGTTGCCGATGATCGCAACACGCTTCCCTGCTAAATCGGCGTCTTTAGGCCATCGCGCGGTGTGCCATTTTTCGCCTTTCCATTCGTCCAGTCCGTCGATGTCGGGGAAAACGGGTGGATTAAAGATTCCCGCCGCGCTGATCACGACGTTGGCCTCGGTCTGTTGCGATGTGCCATCAGGTAGGCGAAGTGTCACTAGCCATTTCTGGCGCGACTCTTGGTATTCGATGCGCTCCACACCAGTGTCGAAGCGAATGTTGTTGCGTACCTCAAAGTTGTCGCATACGTGTTCGAGATATGCGTGAAGTTCATCCCGGAGACAAAAATATTTTTGCCAGTCGAACGGAGCGAACGAGTACGAGTACAGATGGTTGGGTGTATCAACGCCAGCTCCGGGGTAATGGTTCTCCCACCAGACGCCGCCAACAGTTGAGTTCCGTTCTACTACTTCGAAGTTGATGCCAAGCATTTGGAGGTTGATGGCCGCACACAGACCTGAAACGCCGGCACCAATAACTAGAACTTTGAAATCTGCCGGGGCGTTCACAGGTTCGTGGTCCAAAAACTTCACTTGGCCTAGTTGAGCCGCGGTGAATTGTCCGTATTCAGATGGAACGGTCTCTGCCATCGCGACACTCAGCATGCGCACTATGAGTTCTTCGTCAGGCTCGGGGAGCGCCACAGCGCGTCCTGCGCGCCAAGCTAAAATCGCCTCGAGCGCAGCGTCTCGAACTTCGCGTTGGTGTCGAGGATCTAACCCGCCACTGTCATTATCGCCAAGGCCTGGTTGTCGCTTCGGGTTGTACGGCGCCTCCAACCATTCAAGTTCGCCTGTGAGTTGGACGATCACCATGAGGAGCGTTGGAATGTTCGCTACTTCGATTGCGTCGGCGAAGATCTGTTCGTCAGGGTCCAGGTTCATTTTTAAATACCTAAATCTCGGAGGTTGTAGTTGGTCAAGATATCTCGTGCGGTGTCAGGTTCGTAGCGATGTTCTTCTTCTAGCCCCACAAACGGCTGATAGCTATACCGCTCTTCTTCAGGAAAACGTTGGACTCGAGCGTCTATTGCCAACGGGATGCAGCGGCAGCGCTGCCGAATGTAGTCGTCGGTGTACACATTTCCGGCGCCGCTTAACTTTCCGGTTTGACCAATCACCGACGAATATCGATGAAAACCAAAATTGACCGTTATTCGCCGATCTTTTGAGGTGTTCGAGAACGAGCCGTGGACTGTCTGTCGATTGGTGATGAACGCGTCTCCCGGATCGCAAACGAGCGGGACAGCGTCTTCGAACCAATCGGAACCGTGATTTTTCGATATTCGATCCGCGATATCTACTTTGCCTTCGCTGTGTGTACCGGGCAGTACCCAAACTCCATTTGCAGGGGTACTTCCATAAAGCTGTACCTGAACATTGAACCCATGAATGTTCGGGTTCCAGTCGGGATGATCCCAATGAATTTGGCCGTCTTGATGCCACGAAACAGAGGGCCCTAGTTCGGGTTCTTTGACAAAGAGCACTTCTGTAAAGGGCGTGAAGTCTGGTCCATTTATGGCTTCAGCAACTCGCAAGATCCCCGGGTGGCCGAAGATCCGTAGAAACGACGGGAGTAGCTGTAGGCAGCCGGTAACCAAGTAGGGAACGTGGACGGGACTGTTCGCAGCGGGCTCAGGTTCGTACATTTTTACTGGGTGTCGACCATTGTTCTCTGCGGTACCTCCCACGGGGTCACTGAGCGGCCTAGTCATGATCCATGGGTTGATAGCGAGGTCTAAGCCAAGCGCCTCTCGGCCCTGACGATCTGTCTTCGAGTCGCGATGGGGCCAAGGAGCTCGCTGCAGCAACTCATCAATTTCAGAGCGACATTCCTGCAACTCTTCTTCTCCAACGACATTCTCGAATACGTAAAATCCGCAACGCTCGTACGCCTCTAAGATCTCGGAAGCAAGCTGACCGTCGGACGAAAACCGAATCGGTCCTCTATTCCCGAGATCGAGAGCTCTTTTCTTACCTTCAGCGCAATATTGTCTGAACTCAGAGTTACGCCATTCAGATTTTCGTTCTGCGGTCTGCATGTGCTCCCCCCCTTCACTCTAGATGTCCACATCGGGTACGCGCTGTGAGCGAGAATCCTCTTATGTTTGATTCTTCGGTCGAGCTAGTCGCGTTCGTGGGTCTTGGAGCGATGGGGGGACCGATGTGCGCAAATTTGGCGAGCAAGTCACCGGTTCCCGTACTCGCACACGATCTTGATTCGAACGCGGTTCAGGCGGCGGTCAACTCAGGAAGCATCGCGGCCAACGATTTAGCTGACATATCTCGCGCAGACATCATCTTCATCTGTGTACCTGGAGAAGAGCAAACTCGATCGATTAGCCTCGCCAAAGGCGGGCTCTGCGATTATGCGAGGGCTGGGCAGATCGTTGTTGACTGCACGACAGCGACAGTCAGGGTGAACTTAGACGTTTCTGAAGCGCTCGCGGCTAAGGGCGCTCATTTCGCCGACGCTCCAGTCGCTCGCGGCGTCCCGAACGCCCACGATGGGACGCTTTCGATCACAGTAGGCGCTTCTGAAAAGATCTTCGACCGGATAGCACCTTGGCTCGGTTATATGGGCTCCGACGTTGCATACTGTGGTCCTGTGGGGACCGGGACCGTGATGAAGCTGATGAATAACATGGTCTTATTTGAAAACGTGTCCGCCCTGGCGGAGGCGATGGCGATTGCTACGCGAGCGGGGGTGCCGCGTAGTCGCGTATTCGATTTATTGGGTCAAGGATCGGCGGACAGTTTCGCTCTTAGGCGCCACGGCTCCTTCATGACAAGCGGCGAGTACCCCACGGACCGATTTCCCACGACGTACTCCCTTAAAGATCTTGATTACGCGTTGGACCTTGCAAGCCAAGTTGGTGTGGATGCCCAAGGCGCCCGCTTAATTCGAGAACGTTTCTCTGAAATTGTCGACAAAGGGATGGGGCACTTCTATTCGCCGGTCGTCTATGAATTGTTTGACGACGAATGAGCGAAATCGACGGCGAAATCCTTGCGACGGCCGCTGAACTGGCCGATGCCAACCTTTTCCCTGGTGCACTCGCGGTCGATGCGAAAGGGGAAGTTCCCACAGCAGCGCTCGACCTTGTCTGCGGCGCTGGCTTTCATGGACTGTTTTCACCCACCGAGTTCGGAGGTCTGGGCGCATCACCTGAAACTCAGTGGGCCGTTCTTGAAGCTTTAGCTGGTGGATGTCTGACTACAAGTTTCGTGTGGGCTCAACATGCTGGCCCTAGCCGAGCGGCAGTCGAAACCACGGGGCCGATGCGAGATCAGTGGGCCGAAGCTCTTGCGACCGGCGAAGCGCGAGGCGGAGTCGCATTCGCTCATTTGAATCGACCAGGCTCTCCAATGCTTCAGGCTGACTCCTGTAGCGACGGATGGCTTTTCTCGGGAACGGCCCCGTTTGTAACTGGATGGGGTCACATAGATGTCGTCCTAACGGCAGCTCGTTGGGCTGACTCAATTGTCTGGGCCATGGTTGATGCTCGAGATTGCGAAACTATTACGAGCCGCAGACTTTCGCTGACAGCAATTGATTCAGCTGTGACAGTCGAACTGCGTTTCGATAAGCACCCTGTGGCGACGAAGGCCGTCACTTCGGTGGAACAGTTGAAAGACTGGAAAGAGCGATACCGTCGGGGATTACGATCCAATGGTTCTAACCCGCTTGGCGTCGCAGCACGCGCTATGCGTCTTCTGGGGCCGAGTCTCTTGGACGATCAGTTGTCAGAAGCGAGGCAACAGATCGATGCTGCTACGGCGGATCAATTGCCTGAGGCTCGTGCACGTCTAGGAGATCTTTGTGTGCGCGCCACCGCAGCTCTTGTGGCGAGCACTGGGGGTTCGGCTCTATTTGTCGAACACCAAGCGCAACGCCTGGCAAGAGAGGCACTCTTTTTGCTCGTACAAGGTCAAACTCCAGAAATCAAGCGGCATCACCTAGAACGGTTGACAGCTAGCTCTTTGACGCAAAGGTTGAACAATGACGGTTAGGACGCACGACCCACTTGACCAGCGTTCGCTCGGTTGGCTCCGCTATTTGTATCGAAAAGCCACGACGCCAGACGACTGGAGTCGGAGCGGCCATCCACATCCTCATTGGGACAACAAAACTGGTCCTCCTATGACCTCTTTCCACCGTTTTGATCTCATTGATTCTGCCTACGCCATGGCGTTGATGAGTGATCGAACACCAGCGTGGAGTGAGGTCTATTCACGTGTACTTGACGAAGTAGCCGAACGTCACACTTCATGGTGGGCGGCGGAAGATTGGATGACGCAGTTCGGCCCTGACCCTGAACGCAGCAATTACCCCGACAAATACCGGGCTCTGATTCCAGAAGCTTTGTGGGGCGACTACGACGTGCCGGGATGGACCGCCAACGGAATCGAACCCTACGGGATTCAAATGGATCCTGTGGCAGCCGATGGAATGCTCTTCTTTAAAGGCTTCTTCAGTTTACTTCTAGGCCTGCATCGTTATGTATCCAATGATCCAAAGTGGAACAACCCGTTTGAAATGATTCGCGACGGTGATCACACGTTTACCTGGACTCATTCTGAGGTGGTGAGCCATCTCGCCGAACAATGGCACGGGCGTCAAATGGGTTGTCATTGCGAAAATACAAAAATATGGCCTTACTGACTGGCCGGCGCCGGTCTCGGTCTGAGACTTCACGATCAACTTCTGGGCACAAACCACCATGATGCGTTCGATCACTGGTGGGAGTACGCGGCAGACAACTACATAACTTGGGACGGAGATAAAGCCGTCGCCATGGACCTTTATTACGACCCCGTTGTTGACGAACATCTTCGGGGTCCGGTCGGTTTAATTGCACCAACTTGGTATCTCGCTCCTCAACGAAGAGAAGTCGCGGAATCCGCTTGGAAGTTCGGCGCCACGGCAATGGGCCTCTTGGGAGATAGCGACATTGGCATGGCTGACGCTCGCGATGGCATCATGTTGGCCTGGTTTACAGGTGAGTTTGCTGATGGGGCCATCAAAGAGAAGCTGTGGGAAGCATGTGACACCTTCTTCGAACCCACGTTGGACCCGGACTCCGGCGAGTTCACCTTCGGTTTCGGCCTCGACGAACTCCACCCTCGGGGACAATTCAACGCCAGAGTTATGGCCGGCTGGGTCTGCCAGCCTGGAGCGTGGGCTCAAATTTTCGAAAATCCCGACCTCGCGAAGCATTCCCAACCGTGCGTGGAGGGAGTTGACTTTCCCCGAGTCGCTATGAGTCAAGCCCACTGGGATGAAGGGTCGCTGCATTTAGCCGCCGACCCATGCAATGGTGCTGCGAACGGCACTCGGACGACGATGACCGTCCGGCGTCTACCTATCGATGGCGAATGGATTCTTAGAAGTAGCGACGAAACATTGACTTCTTGGGATGTCGCCAGAGGCACGACAGAGATTGAGTTGATCGCTGACGGTTCGCGATACACGTTGACCGCTGTAGATGAAACACTAAGTACGTGAAAGCCGCCGTTGAAACCGCTACGGGACCCGTTTTGGCATCAGAGCTAGGCCGAGTACTGATGCATGAACATGTTTTCGTCATATCTACTGAAATTCAACAGAACTACCCCAAGGAGTGGGGCGAAGAACAGGATCGAATTGATGACGCCGTCGCACGGCTCACTGAATTAAAAGGCAATGGCATCGACACCATCGTCGATCCAACAGCGATTGGTCTCGGTCGCTATATCCCACGAATTCAGGCTGTCGCGGACAGAATCGATCTTAAGATCATCTGTGCGACTGGCCTTTACACATTTAACGAACTTCCCCATTATTACCGAAGGCGCACCATCGACAAGACTGACGCTCTCACTGCTCACTTTGTCCAAGACATCGTTAGTGGGTTCGCCGATACCGGAGTTAAGGCCGGAGTCATAAAATGCGCAACAGACAAGCCGGGTCTCACCCCTGACGTCGAGCGAGTGCTTCGCGCGTGCGCTCAGGCCCATCGAGAAACGGGTTGCCCCATCACGACCCACACGAACGCAGAATTGGAACGGGGGCTTGACCAGCAACAAATCTTTGCCGAAGAAGGCGTCGATTTGAGTCGCGTGGTGATCGGACACTGCGGAGACTCTCAAGACCTTGCTTACCTGCAAAAGCTTCTTGACGCTGGAAGCATCCTGGGTATGGACAGATTCGGCATCGACGGCTACCTCACCACGGAGCAACGAGTTGAAGTCGTTGCCGAGCTCTGCAGGCGAGGCCATGCCGATCAACTGGTATTAAGTCACGACGCTTCCTGCTATATCGATTGGATCGAAGGAGAAGTGCCGCTTGCCCCTTTACCCAACTGGCACTACTTGCACATCAGTAAAGACGTCATACCCGCTCTCCTCACGGCTGGAGTCGCAGAATCGCAGATAGAAACGATGTTGGTGGACACACCACGGAGGTTTCTCCAATCACAAAATCTTGGCGGGTACTAGCCTCGAAAACATGAGTGAACTCCAAGCCGGCCTACTTTTCAGCGACACAGTCGAAGTGACGGACGAGATGTCGCCGCCACACTTACCGAACAAGGTTTTGTCAACCCCCGATATGGTCCGGCTCATTGAGGGCACCTGTTTATTTGGTGTCCAACCTCACCTCGACGAAGGACAAACCACAGTCGGTATTCATGTGTGTGTAAGCCACGAAGCGGCTGCCGCGTCGGGAGAAAGTGTCGTAATCGATGCTGAGCTAGCCGAGGTCGATCGTAAGCGACTGGTTTTTAACGTAAAGGTAAGCCACATGGAAACCTTGGTGTCCCAGGGAACTCACCAGCGCTTCATTGTCGGTGGGTGACTAGTTCGCTTTGAGTATTGGGGCGACCGTAGGTGCTCTTCAGTCAACGTGTGTCGGCCCGATAACGCGAAAGAACAGCGTGCTCAGACGAAGCGGTTTATTGACCCCTGCAGCCGGGCTAGGGCTCAATGACGATTTTGCCAATAGCTTTCCGGTCGATCAGGCTTCGAAGTGCATCCGAAGCTTCTTCTAACCCATACCTCGCGGAAATATGTGGCCGGAGTCGGCCGTTCGCAACCCATCGCAGGAGGTCTTCTGCTATTTCGTTCGCCAGGTCGGGCTGTCGGGCAGTCATCGCTCCGTAGAAAACACCGATGATTTGACAGCTCTTCAAAAGCGTCAGGTTCAATGGTATGGACGGTATGCCAGCTGTGAAGCCAATAACTAAGAAGCGTCCACCCCATCCAATTGCTCGAAGCGATTGCTCCGCATAATCGCCGCCAACGACGTCGTAAACGACATCTACACCAGCCCCATCGGTGAGCTCTTTCGCTCGTTCTTTAAGATTTTCTTTCGCGTAGTTGATCGTTTCATCAGCGCCTCGTTCTCGACAGAGATCAAGCTTTTCTTCAGTTGAGGCGGCAGCAATGACACGCGCCCCCATTAGTTTGCCTAACTCCACCGCTGACAACCCGACATGTCCTCCGGCGCCAAGAACGAGAAGAGTTTCGCCCTCTTGCAGGTCGCCTCTGTGTTTCAAGCCGTAGTAGGTGGTTCCATGCGCATACAGCAATCCGGTGGCATCAGCGAACTCCACGGCGTCAGGAAGCACTCGCGCAGCTGAGGCCCGAGTAACTGCAAGCTCCGCGTATCCTCCCACTGATCCGAGCGGACAAAGGACTCGCGCTCCGAGTTCGACGTTGTCGACCTCATCACCCAAAGCGGCGACGACACCTGCGACCTCTCCCCCAGGCACATACGGCAAATCCGCTTTGAACTGGTATTTATCCTCCAGCATCAACGTGTCCGGAAATGTGACAGACGCAGCCTTAACGTCAACCAGAATTTCATGCGGTCCAGGAACCGGGTCCTCTAGCTCGACGAGCGACAAGTCTTCTGGCGGTCCGAATTGTTTGCACAGTACTGCTCGCATTTGCCGGCTCCTAAGTAGCAACCCTGAACAAAACGCGTGAAATCAACGCTTGAGAGGGTGTGGAAGTGTCAAACAGTAACAAGAAACCTAGGGCTGTGGTCTATTTGCGCAAGTCGAGCATCGATGATCACCCGGGCTGAAATCGAAGTTTTGTTCGTCAAGTGACTGGCATCAGCAAAATTATTTCGAAATTTGAAGTGCTAACGGAGTTCAGCGAAAGGTCGGAATGAGCGCCGACCATCGTTCCACTCACGATCGGGTCACAAGGAATTAAGCCTTCCCTGGATTGGGCTTCGACGCTGGTTTTTCTGCTGCGCAATAACTCGGTGTAAGGAAGGTTTCCTGGGTTTTTCCGTTTTGGTGGATCAGACACCACCACAGGCTCTACCCACAAACATCATGAGGACGAAGGCGCCCAGCCACCATCCCCACAGCCGACCAGCCCTGCTCCAATTCCAAGAGTTATGTTCACTCGATCGCGCCACGGCACCAACCTAGTCCCCCGATTCGGTCCGACCCTTGGGGTCCTATCCCCCCACCAAGGAGCACCTCTCTTAAAGATTCACATCTTGGAACCCATGGTTTGTTCGGTGAACGGCAATCAGGATGTTCTTTTCTACATCTGAACAAACGGACCCTGCTCGTCACCTAATGGCGGTGTGGCCAACCCCGATGTCCAAATCATCAAAACTGGTGTGACACCCACCATTACCCCGTGCACGCTGAGCTAAATAGTGGTGCGTTCAAAACTTCCTGCTTACACGACCACTCCTATCCGACAAGACTATGGTCGCAACGGCGCTGATATCGGAAGGGGGAAATAGTGGAATACGCGACCTCATGGATTGACAAGAACGTGAGGGAAGGTCATTGGACAGGCGAAACATTTGGTCAATTTCTTCGTGTCCACGCGACCTCAAGACCGAATGACACAGCATTAGGTCAGGGAGAGGTGTCAATCAGTTGGTCCAATTACTTGTCCGAGGTGGAGCGAGTCGCAGGGGGTCTTTCTAGCTTGGGGGTTGATGTCGGGGACCGGGTGTCAGTTCAGCTACACAACTGCGTCGAGCTCGCGATATCGGTACTTGCTATTTGGGACATCGGTGCTGTTTACCAACCGTTGAATCCTATGTACCGCGCAGCGGAGTGCGAATCGTTGATTGCAGCCGTGGACCCTAAGGCGGTTATTTGTTCGAATTCTTCCATGGAATTCGATCACGCAAATCTTCTAGATGAAGTCACCGACAGGTTGAGTTGTTCCCCACTCAAGGTCATCGTGGGGACTACGAGACCAGGGTGGACCAATTTTTATGACCTTGATGGGCCCGCGAACAATATTGCGCAAGATCCTCTGCGTACTGCACTTCTTGGCACCACCTCAGGCACAACGGGTAAGCCCAAGATTTACATCCACATACAAGCAACTCAGATCTTTGAAGCAAAAGCCCTCTGCCAGGGTCTTACGTTTGGGAAGAACGATGTGATGCTTGCAGCCGCTCCCATGACACATCGAGGTGCGTTGATGGTCGGCTTAATGACTTCGCTGGTGTCAGGTTCTCGCCTGGTGATGGGCGAAGCTCGAAATACGCGCGAGATTGCCAAGATCATCGAAAACCAAAAAGTTACGACCTTTATGGGCATACCGACGATCGTGTCAGACCTACTTCATTTACATAGCCAGGAAGATTGGGACGCGACCTCACTCAGAGTTGTTCTGGCTTCAGGGGCTCCTGTAACGGCGGAACTGATAAATCGGTTTCACGAACAATGGCCAAATACGCTCGCCGCCACTGGGTACGGTCTCAGCGAGACCGGTTGGTGCACTTTTCTCAGAATCGCGGATCCCCCCGAAAAGGTGTACTCCTCAGGACGGTTGGCACCTGCTACTGAAATTGAGATTCGAGACCAGTCGGGCCTACCACTCCCACTGGGAGAGACAGGCGAAGTACATATCAGAGGGCCGATGAATTGTGCCGGCTATCTGAAAAATGATGAAGCTACGAACCAGGCCATTGATGCAGACGGATGGTTCGCGAGCGGCGATTTAGCCTTCATGGATAAAGACGGCTACTTGAATCCGGTGGGACGATCAAAACACACA
>Ga0310345_10001248_pt1 | contig 29372 bp, 20 predicted proteins | sample HC15DNA20500_MG_FD_204667 | JGI IMG/M metagenome (GOLD analysis project Ga0310345, IMG submission 204667) | Marine microbial communities from station ALOHA, North Pacific Subtropical Gyre - HC15-DNA-20-500_MG | ecosystem: Environmental > Aquatic > Marine > Oceanic | place: Pacific Ocean: North... | reverse complement strand
CGCGGGTCCTGCACCGCTTCGGGCATGGTCTTGTACGGGCCATGGGTCACACCGTTCGCATCAAGCCTTTCGGCCAGAGCGCTGTGTGACAGCGGAGCGATAGCCTGCTCGATCAGCGCATAGATCGCGTCGCGGTGGCGGTAGCGAACGCCGTCGTCGCCGGTGAAGGAGACGCCGTGACGGGCTTCCAGCACGGCGAGCCCGGCTTGCAGGTCCAGAGCACGGACGAGGCCTTGCCATTGGCGTTCGTTGATCGCGACGATCATCACGCGGACGCCATCGGCGGTCACGAAGTCGCGCCCGATAGTGCCGTAGACGCCATTGCCAAGCCGCTCGCGATCCTCGCCCGATTGCAGCACTTCCGCGACGCGGCCGAGATTTGCGGCGGAGCCCATCGCGATGTCGGTGAGGGGGAGGCGCACTTCGCCGCCAAGACCGGTCTCGTCACGGCGGCGCAGCGCGGACACGAACGCGAAAGCACCATAGGCTCCGGTGAGCAAGTCCCAGGCGGGAAGCACGTGGTTGACCGGGACCGGATCATCCAGCGGGCCGGTCAGGGCAGGATAGCCGACCGCAGCATTGGCGGTGTAATCCAACGCTATGGCGCCATCCGGCCAGCCCATAACGCGGACGGTGATCAGGTCCGGACGGTCAGCGGCCAGCTTCTCGTGGGCAAGAAACCCTCCGACGGGGAGATTGGTGACCAGCGTGCCGACCTTCTGGATCAGCTGCGTGAGAACCGCGCGTCCCTCGGTCTTGGTGAGATCGAGCGCGACACTCTTCTTGGCGCGGTTCAGGTTTTCCCAGGAGAGCGAGTGACCTTCCGGCGTCAGTGGCCAGCGCTTGAAATCCTGCCCACCGCCGATCTGGTCGACGCGGATCACTTCGGCCCCGAACTGGGCGAGATAGAGCCCGATGGTCGGCGAGGCGACGAACGAGGACACCTCGATCACCGTAATGCCGGAGAGCAGGTTGTACATGGATCGGCGGGCTTTCAGGCTATTTGGCAGGCGTTGGTTTGGTTCTGCCGCAACCGTGTAATCAATCGAGCGGTTAAGGGAAGGGGGGCGGGCGGGCCGCTGTCGATTTCGAGGGGGTCAATCCGGCACCGGCAGCGCGGTGCGGTTCACAATCGGCCGCAGGGCAAAGCTGGTGGTAACCTGCGCCACGCCTGCAATCCGCGTCAGCCGCTTCCTGAGGAAATCCTCAAACGCCGCCAGCGAAGGGACGAGCACGCGCAGCTGATAGTCCGCCTCGCCGGTCATCAGGTAGCAGTCCATCACCTCGGGAAACTCGGCGACCGCACTCTCGAACGTCGCCAGGTGGTGGTCGTCCTGCTGGTCGAGCCGGATGCGGACGAAAGCGTTGACGGGCAGGCCGATGGTCTCCGGCTCCACCAGCGCGACGTAGCCTGAGATCACTCCGCGTTCCTCCAGAGCACGGACGCGGCGCAGGCAGGGGCTCGGACTGAGGCCGACATCCTCGCACAGCTGCTGGTTGGTCAGGCGGCCGTTCTGCTGGAGGCGACGCAGGATCTTGCGGTCAATCGCGTCAAGAGCGGTATCTGGCATTATCTTTTACTCATAGCGCCCTGATTGGCAGAATATGCCAATAGTCTGCCTGTGTGGGGCAAACTTCGCAAGACGCTGCGCTGCGCCCCGCGTTATATCTCCGGTTTCCTTGTCCAAAACGGATTCGAGCCAGCCATGACCGCCGTTCTCGCCGACGACCGCACCGACCTGATCCCCGCGCTCGAAGCGCTCGATGCCCGGCTGCGCTGGCTTTCGGCGTGGACGGTGCACAATGCCAACAACATCCGCACCAAGCGCGACGGGATGAAAGTCGGCGGGCATCAGGCGAGCTGTGCCTCGATGACCACGATCATGGCCGCGCTCTATTTCCATGCGCTGCGTCCGCAGGACAAGGTGGCGGTGAAGCCGCATGCCGGACCGCTGCTCCACGCGATCCACTACCTGCTCGGCAACCAGTCGCTCGACCAGCTGCAGCGCTTTCGCGGGCTGGGCGGCATGCAGAGCTATCCCTCGCGGACCAAGGACCAGATCCCGGTCGATTTCTCCACCGGCTCGGTCGGCCTCGGCGTTGCGATCACCGCCTTTGCCAGCCTGGTGCAGGACTATTGCATCGCGCAGGGGCACATGCGCGAGGCCGATGCGGGCCGGATGATTGCGCTGATGGGCGATGCCGAGCTCGACGAGGGCAATATCTACGAATGCCTGATCGAGGCCTACAAGCACGATATCCGCAACTGCTGGTGGGTGGTCGACTACAACCGCCAGTCGCTCGACGCGACGACGGCGGACCGCATGTTCCGCCGCTTCGACGACATCTTCGAGACCTGCGGGTGGCGGGTCATCACGCTCAAGAGCGGGAAGTTGCAGAAGGCGGTTTTCGCGAAGCCCGGCGGGCAGGCGCTGGAGGACTGGATCGACAATTGCCCGAATGCCGAATTCGCGGCGCTGACCTATCAGGGCGGAGAAGCCTGGCGCGAGCGGCTGCTGAAGGACCTTGGCGACCAACCCGCCACCCGCGCGCTGATCGAAAGCTTCGACGATGCGGCGCTGGCGCAGCTGATGACCAACCTCGGCGGGCACTGCGCCGAAACGCTGGTCGAAGCCTTCGCGCAGGCAAACGACGACAAGCCGACGCTGTTCATCGCCTATACCGTCAAGGGATATGGCCTGCCGCTGCAGGGGCACAAGGACAACCACTCCGGCATGATGAACACCGCCCAGATCGAGGGTCTGCGCGCCAGCATGGGCATTGCCGAGGGTTCCGAGTGGGAACCGTGGGGCGGGCTCGGCGATAATGTCGCGGCGGAACTGAAGGCCCTCGTTCAGAAGAGCGCGCTTGCTGCCAAGCCTGCCGAGCACACGCCGCCCGCGATCCCGGTGCCCGCACGGCTGCCGGTGCCGGAGGGGGAGGAACAGTCGACGCAATCCGCTTTCGGCCGCATCCTGATGGACCTCGCGCGGCCCGGCGATGCGCTGGGCGACCGTATCGTGACGACCGCGCCCGACGTCACGCAGACCACCAACCTCGGCGGCTTCGTCAACCGGCGCGGGCTGTTCCGCCGGGGCGAGCTCAAGGACGTGTTCCAGGCCGCGCGCATTCCTTCGGCGCAGAAGTGGGTGGGCAACACCGCCGGGCAGCATGTCGAATTGGGCATTGCCGAGACCAACTTCTTCCTCGTGCTGGCGGCGTTCGGCCTCTCCGCGCCGCACTTCGGCACGCGGCTGCTGCCGGTGGGGACGGTCTACGATCCCTTTATCGCGCGTGGGCTCGACGCGCTGAATTACGGCTGCTATCAGGATGCTCGGTTCCTGCTAGTGGGTACGCCCTCCGGGGTGACGCTTGGCGCAGAGGGCGGTGCGCACCAGTCGATCAACACGCCGCTGATCGGCATGGGCCAGCCCAACCTCGACTACTTCGAACCCGCCTTCGCCGATGAGGTCGCGCTGCTGATGCGCCATGCCTTCGAGCATATGCAGAAGCCGGACGGCGCTTCGGTCTATCTGCGCCTGAGCACCCGGTCGATCCAGCAGGTCACGCGCGAGGATGACAGTTGGGAAGCCGATGCGCTGAAAGGCGCCTATTGGCTCAAGCGCCCGGCACCGGGGGCGGAAGCGGCGATCGTGTTCACCGGCGCCATCGCGCCCGAGGCAATCGCGGCATGGGAAACGCTGCGCGAGGACTTGCCGGGACTGGGCCTGCTCAACGTGACTTCACCCGATCTGCTCCACCGGGGTTGGTCGGCGAGGCGGGCCGCGCGCTGGACCGGCAGGACGCCGGAGCCGAGCCACATCGATATGCTGCTCGGCGCGCTGGCCCCGGGGGCAGGGCTGGTCACGGTGATCGACGGTTCGCCCTCCGCGCTGTCATGGCTCGGTGCAGTCAAGGGCATGCGCGTCAGCCCGCTCGGGGTCGAGCGGTTCGGCCAGACCGGCGACCTGCCGGACCTCTACCGCACCTACCGGCTTGATGCCGATGCGATCATCGATGCGGCCGCGGAGCTGTTTCTGGAGGGCTGAGAGTGTACAAACCGGCGCATTCCAACATCTAATGGATAGTATTAGTCCATTGGAATGCGGGTGTTTCTTGCTAAATCACTGAAATCATTGTTGCGTCCTTGCACCGCGCGGCGAACTTCGGTTCGCCGCGTCCCCAGCGCGCTTGCGCGTCTCCAAGGCTTGATGCACTTCTTCGCACATCTGGAGAAGCGGGAGGGACGCTGTCCTCCGGGGAGAAAGAACATGACAATGACGCACACGAGCACCATCCGCCGCGCCATGCAGGCGGGCACCGCCCTTACGGCACTTGTCCTCGGCTTGATCGCCGCGCCGGCCATCGCGCAGGATGCGCAGGCCAGCGAAACCGCCGCGATGCCGGCCGATACCGGCGAGATCGTCGTCACCGCACAGCGCCGCGAGCAGAAGGCCAACGATGTCGGCATCGCGGTCAGCGTCGTCGGCGCCAAGGACATCAAGGCACTCAACATCGTCAACGCGACCGATGTCGTCCGCGCGATCCCGAACCTCAAGTTCAACGCCTACGGTTCGAGCCAGGTTGTCTACAACATCCGCGGCGTCTCGCAGAACGACTACGGCGACCAGCAGGAGCCGCCGGTCGCGGTCTATCAGGACGACAGCTATACCTCGTCGATCACTGCGGCGAGCTTCCCGGTGTTCGACCTTGCCCGCGTCGAAGCGCTGCGCGGTCCGCAGGGCACGCTGTTCGGCCGCAATGCCACCGGCGGCGCGGTGCAGTTCATTTCCGCCCAACCGACCGAAGAGTTCGAAGGCTACGGCGCCATCACCTATGGCCGCTTCAACCAGGTGATCGCGGAAGGCGCGCTTTCGGGCGCCTTGTCCGACACGCTGACGGCGCGCGTTTCGGGTCAGTACACGCGCGATGACGGCTACATCAAGAACATCACTCCCGGCCAGCCGGACCGCGGCGCGGACAACCACTGGGCGCTGCGCGGCATCCTGCTGTGGAAGCCGAGCAGCGACTTCAAGGCCAAGCTGACCGTCCGTTATGCCAAGGCGAGCCGGGAGCGGCAGGCAGGCATCTACTCGCTCGAGCCGACGTGCCCGAATGCCCAGTTCCAGGGCGAGTTCCTCGGGCCGAACGAGTTCTGCTCGTATTGGGGCGTCACCGGCACGACCGGCAATGGCTACGCCAATCCAGCGATCACCCCTTCGCAGGGCGGCAATCCGTGGCGCACGGCGGGCACGGGCGATGCCTATGTCGACCGCGATGTGTTCGGCGCCTCGCTGCGGCTCGATGCCAAGATCGGCGCGTTCGACGTGACCTCGATCACCGATTACCAGCACCTCAAGAAGTTCTACATCGAGCAGGGCGACAGCGTTCCGGAGTTCCCCTACGTGCCGCAAGGCCCGTTCCGCGATCCCGGTCCGTGCCCCGCGCCCGCGCAGAGCGTGACCTGCTACACCTCGGGCACGGTGTTCTTCCAGCGCGCGAAGACCAACCAGGTCAGCCAGGAAATCCGCGCCGCCGCGACGTTCGGCAAGAACTACCTGACCGTTGGCGCCTTCGGGATGATCATCGATGGCAAGTTCAATGCGAAGTACGCGGTGCCGTTCATCGGCTATGATCCCGATGTCGCGTTCAGCCAGCGGACCGAGAGCTTTGCGTTCTTCGCGCAGAACGAATTCAAGATCGACGATCAGTGGAAGCTGATCGGCGGCATCCGCTACTGGCAGGACAAGAAGCGCGGCATCTATGACGCCATCGCGCCGACCGGGCCTTATGCGCTGTCGCTGCACTTCGGGCCGGACGACATCTCGTACAACGACACGACCGGCACGGTGACGCCGGGCTCTTGGAGCTACAGCAGCGGTGCGCCCTCGGGCGTCACCACGCGTCCCAGCGCGGCGAATCCGACATTCCGCGGGGTCACTGCGCGCGCGGAAATCGACTACAAGCCGACGCCGGACACGCTGATCTACGCCAGCTACAACCGCGGTTCGAAGTCGGGCGGGTTCACCTTCTCGACCGGTACGCCGTTCCCGACGCAGCTGGTCGACGTGCTGAACAACATTCCGTACCGCCCGGAAACGCTCAATGCCTACGAAGTGGGCCTCAAGGCCAAGCTGCCGGGGAACACCCAGTTCAACCTCGCGGCGTTCTACTACGATTACAAGAACTACCAGGCCTTCGTGCAGGTCTTCGCGGCGCAGGTGGTTCGCAACCTGCCGGCAAAGATCAAGGGAATCGAAGCGGACATCACCAGCCGCCCGATCCCGGGGCTGACCTTGCAGCTTTCGGGCGCCTTGCAGGACAGCGAAGTCAAGGACGTGCTGCTGCCCGACGCGACGACGGTGAAGACCAGCAACCTGCCGCAGGCCCCCGGTTTCGCGGGCAATGCGCTGGTGCGGTATGAATTCGACACCGGCATCGGCCGCGCCTCGCTGCAGGCGGACGCGCTCTACACGGGCAAGTTCTGCTTCACCGTGCTCTGCGCGCCGGTCGAGCGCGAGCGGGCCTATGCGGTGGCGAACATGCGCGTGGGCCTCACCCCCAAGGGCACCAATCTCGATCTGGCGTTCTTCGTGAACAATCTGTTCGAGCGCCGGTACCGCGTCTACGCCTTCGATGCCTCGACCTACTGGGGCTATACCACGGGCGTCTATGCCAAGCCGCGCACCTGGGGTGTGAATGCGGTGTGGCACTTCGGGAAGTAAAGAGAGGACCCCTCCGTCTCGCTTCGCGAGCCACCTCCCCATTTGTGCTTCGCAAAAATGGAGAGGACGAACAGAAGGTCCTCCCCATTTTTCCCGAAGGGACAAATGGGGAGGTGGCCTGCCGAAGGCAGGTCGGAGGGGTCCTTCCTTCAATTTGGAACAGCAATGACCGACACCTTCCAGACCATCAATCCCGCCACCGGCGAAGTGCTGGCAACGCTGCCCATCGCCGGTCAGGCCGAAGTCGACGCTGCCGTTGCCAAGGCGGCGGCGGCACAGAAGGAATGGGCCAAGCGCACCGGCACCGAGCGCGGCCGCATCCTGCGCCGCGCGGCGGAAATCCTGCGCGAGCGGAATGACGAACTCGCCGCCCTCGAAACGCGCGATACCGGCAAGCCGATCCAGGAAACCATCGTGGTCGATGTGGTCTCGGGCATCGACTGCCTCGAGTTCTTCGCCGGCGTCGCGCCGACGATTGCGGGAGAGCATATCGATCTGGGCCCCGCCGCGTTCGGCTATACCCGACGCGAGCCGTTGGGGGTCTGCGCGGGTATCGGTGCGTGGAATTACCCGATCCAGATTGCCTGCTGGAAATCCGCGCCCGCGCTCGCCTGCGGCAATGCGGTGATCTTCAAGCCTTCGGAACTGACCCCGCTCACCGCGATCGAGGTCGAGAAGATCTACCTTGAAGCGGGCCTTCCGGAGGGCCTGTTTCAGGTGCTCCACGGCTTCGGCGCGACCGGCGCGATGCTCACCGAGCACCCCGGCATCGCCAAGATCTCGCTTACCGGCAGCGTGCCGACGGGCAAGAAGATCATGGCGGGGGCTGCCTCCACGCTCAAGAACGTGACGCTGGAGCTGGGCGGCAAGTCTCCGCTGATCATCTTTGCCGATGCCGATATCGAGAACGCGGTCTCGGGCGCGCATCTCGCCAATTTCTACTCGGCGGGCGAGGTCTGCTCGAACGGCACGCGCGTGTTCGTCGAGCGCAGCATTCTGCCCGAGTTCCTCGCCAGCCTGAAGGCGCGCACCGAGCGGATCAAGCTGGGCGATCCGATCGACCCGGCGACGCAGATGGGCTCGCTGATTTCCGAAGCGCACATGCAGAAGGTGCTGGGCTATATCGAGAAGGGCAAGGCCGAAGGCGCCGAAGTCCTCACCGGCGGCCACCGCGTGACCGAAGGCGTGCCTGCCGCCGGTTTTTATGTGGCGCCCACTGTATTTACCGCCTGCACCGACGACATGACCGTGGTGCGGGAGGAAATCTTCGGTCCGGTGATGACGGTGCTTCCCTTTGACAACGAAGAAGAAGTGATCGCGCGGGCAAACGATACCGAGTTCGGCCTCGCCGCCGGTGTGTTCACCAAGGACCTGACCCGCGCGCACCGCGTGATCGCGGCGCTCGATGCCGGTTCGTGCTGGATCAATACCTTCAACATCTGCCCGGTCGAAATGCCCTTCGGCGGGTTCAAGCAGTCGGGCATCGGCTTCGAGAACAGCCGCGAGGCGATCCACCACTTCACGCGCCTCAAGGGCGTCTATGTCGCGATGGAGCCGATCGATGCCCCTTACTGAAGGTGAGTGGGACTATGTGATCGTCGGCGCCGGGTCCGCCGGCTGCGTGCTGGCGGACCGGCTTTCGGCAGACGGCAAGCACAAGGTGCTGGTGCTGGAATTCGGCGGATCGGACCAGTCGATCTATATCCAGATGCCGAGCGCGCTCGCGATCCCGATGAACACCTCGCGGTGGAACTGGCAGTATGAAAGCGAGCCCGAGCCGGGGCTGGACGGCCGCGTGCTGCACACCCCGCGCGGGAAGGGGCTGGGCGGGTCATCCTCGATCAACGGGCTTGTCTACATTCGCGGCAATCCATTGGATTTCGAGCGCTGGGAGGAGGAAGGCGCGCGGGGCTGGAACTACGCCTCGGTGCTCCCCTACTTCAAGCGGGCCGAGCGGCGCGACGAGGGCGGCAATGAGTATCGCGGCGGCGATGGCCCGCTCGATACGCGCTATGGCACCTTGCAGAACCCGCTCAATCAGGCCTGGCTCGATGCAGCGCAGCAGGCGGGCTACTCGCTGACCGACGACGTCAACGGCTTCCGGCAGGAAGGCTTCGGCCGGATGGACATGACCGTCCGTGATGGCGAGCGCTGTTCGGCTGCCAAGGCCTATCTGCGCCCGGCGATGCGGCGGCCGAACCTGACTGTGCTGCAGCATACGCTCGCGACGCGGGTCTTGATGGAAGGCAAGCGCGCGGTCGGTGTCGAGATTGAGCGCTACGGCAAGCGCTCAGTGGTGCGCGCCAATCGCGAGGTGATCCTCGCCGGCGGGCCGATCAATTCGCCGCAGCTTCTGAAGCTCTCCGGCATCGGTCCGGCGGAGGAACTGGCGCGGCACGGGATCAAGGTCGTGGCGGACCGCGCAGGCGTGGGCGCGAACCTGCAGGATCACCTCGAGTTCTATTTCCAGATGGCCTGCACGCAGCCGGTCACGCTCTACAAGTACGCCAACCTGCTGGGGAAGGGCTATGTCGGCGCGCGCTGGCTGTTCCTGAAATCGGGGCTCGGCGCGACAAACCACTTCGAGACCTGCGGTTTCATCCGCAGCAAGGCGGGCATCCGCTATCCCGATATCCAGTACCACTTCTTCCCGATGGCGGTGAGCTACGACGGCAATTCGCTGGCGAGCGAGCATGGCTTCCAGGCCCACGTCGGCCCGATGCGGTCGAAGAGCCGGGGCACGGTGACGCTGCGCAGCGCCGATCCTGCCGACAAGCCGGTGATCCGCTTCAACTATCTCTCGCACCCCGACGACATCGAGGAAATGCGCGCCTGCGTGCGGCTGACGCGCGAGATCTTCCAGCAACCGGCCTTCGCGCCATGGCGGGGGCGCGAGATTCAGCCTGGCGCGGACGTGACCAGCGACGAGGCGATCGACGCGTTTATCCGCCAGAAGGTCGAAAGCGCCTATCACCCCTCGTGCACCTGCAAGATGGGTGCGGTGGATGATCCCTTTGCGGTGGTCGATCCGGAGCTGCGGGTCATCGGCGTCGAAGGCCTGCGCGTGGTCGACAGCTCTGTCATGCCCTCCGTCACGACCGGCAATCTCAATGCACCGACGATCATGATTGGCGAGAAGGGTGCCGACCATATCCTCGGCAAGGACCTGCTCGCACCGTCCAACGCGCCCTATTATGTCGCCCCGAACTGGGAGACTTCCCAGCGATGAGCGGGGCCGCCGTAGCCGACGTCGCCGGACTGGAAGAGAACGGCGAACTGCTGCGCTCGCTCGACTGGAAGGGCGCGTTCTGGGCCTCCTCCGGGGTTCCGGCGGGTGTCCTGATGACCATCGGCGGTGTCGCCACGATGATCGGCCAACCGAGCTGGGTGATCTTCATCGCCTCGATCACGATGGGGTTCCTGCAGAGCTTCGTCTATGCCGAGATCGCCGGGCTCTATCCACACAAGTCCGGCGGGGCTTCGGTCTATGGCGCAGCGGCGTGGCTGCCCTATTCCAAGTTCGTCGCGCCGATTTCGGTGTGGTGCAATTGGCTGGCGTGGTCGCCGGTGCTGACGATGGGGACCAGCCTTGCCGCGGGCTACATCATGGCAAGCCTGTTCGCGCCCGACAGCGCGATCAACACCTGGCATATCACGCTGCTCGATCTGGGCTTCATCCGTGACGAGCTGACGCTCAGGATCAATGCCGTCTCGATCATCGGGACGGCGTTCCTGCTGCTGACCTTTGCCTTGCAGCATGGCGGCGCGGCCAAGGCGGCCAATGTTCAGAAGATCCTCGGCATCGCCTGCCTTGCCCCGCTGATCCTCGTCGGCTTCGTGCCGCTGATCACCGGCGATCTGCCGACGCAGAACCTGTTTCCGATCCTGCCGCTGGTTCGCGATGCGGCGGGGCATGCGCACTTCGGCACGTGGGACGGCTATGGCCTGACGCTGATGGCCGCCGCGATGTTCGGTGCAGGCTGGTCGACCTACGGGTTCGAGACGGCGGTCTGCTACACCCGCGAATTCAAGGACCCGGCACGCGATACGCCGCGTGCGCTGATCGCGTCGGGCGTCCTTTGCATCGTGATCTTCGCGCTGGTGCCGCTGGCATTTCAGGCGTCGCTGGGGCTCGAAGCGATGATGGATCCGCGCATCGGCGATGGGTCCGGCGTGGCGCTCGCGCTGGCGACCATCGTCACCAAGGGGCTGGGCGTGACGGCGGGCGGCGCGGTGGTCGTCGCCAACCTGTTCATCGCGATGCTGATCCTCGCGCTGCTGCTGATCGTGATGACCTCGATGATGGGCTCCTCCCGCACGCTCTATCAGGCGGCGGTCGATGGCTGGCTGCCCAAATACCTTGGCCGGGTGAACAGCCACGGCGCGCCGACGGCGGCGATGTGGACCGACCTAGGCTTCAACCTGATCCTGCTGCTTGCCTCTGACTACTTCGCGGTGCTGATGATCTCGAACGTCTGCTATATGGCGTTCAATTTCCTCAACCTCCAATCGGGCTGGATCCACCGCATGGACCGCAGCAATTGGGAGCGGCCGTTTCGTTGCCCAACCTGGCTGCTGGGGCTTGGTGCGGTGCTCGGCTTCGTCAACATGGCCTTCATGGGGGCAGGGGCTGATGTTTATGGCGCGGGGACGCTGCGCAATGGCCTGATCGGTGTGCTGCTGATTCTGCCGGTCTTTGCCTTCCGGCATTATGTGCAGGACAAGGGCGTGTTCCCGGCGGCACTGTCCGAGGATTTTGCCGAAAGCCCGGCGGTGAAGCGGGCCGGGGTGCTGCCTTGGCTGGCTTTGGTGGGAGCGGCGGTTGTGGTGTTCGCGGCGCATTCGCTGGCCAAGCTGCCGGTGCCGGTGGGGTAACCCTCTCGCTTGGTCCCCGTTCGTCCCGAGCGAAGTCGAGGGACAAACAGCCGAGCGAAGCCGAGGCTCCAAGCTATCGGTTCTCGGCTTCGCTCGAACGAGCCCCTCGACTTCGCTCGGGACGAACGGAGTGAAGAGACGCGGTAAATCCTAATACCCCACATTAGTCTTCGCGATGGCTGCAAACTATGGTTCAGCCGCGCGCGCTTGGCTGGCATACCGGACTTCTGATAAAAGACTGGAAAGCCGAGGGCGAAATGAAGACGACAGCGCGGGTAGTGGTTATCGGCGGCGGTGTGGTGGGCGTGAGCACGCTCTATCACCTCGCCAAGCTGGGCTGGAGCGATTGTGTCCTCATCGAGCGCAAGGAGCTGACCTCGGGCTCCACCTGGCACGCGGCAGGCCTGCTGCCGTTGTTCAACCTTTCGTACTCGGTGGGCAAGCTGCACCAGTATTCGGTCGATCTCTACCCCTCGCTGGAGGCCGAGACCGAGCTCAACGTCGGCTTTTCGAACGTCTCCAACATCCGCCTCGCCACCACGCGCGACCGCATGGACGAGTACAAGTACTATGCCGGCGTCGCCAGGACGATCGGGGTCGAGGTCAATTTCCTGACGCCCGACGAAGTCAAGGCAATCTGGCCGCTCGCCGAGATGCAGAACGTGATCGGCGCGATCCAGCATCCGGCGGACGGCTATATCCAGCCTGCCGACCTCACCCAGGCGCTCGCCAAGGGCGCCCGTCAGCGCGGTGCAACGATCTACCGCAACACGACCGTGACCGGCATCACCCAGAAGGCCAACGGCGAATGGGTGGTGACGACCGATCAGGGCGAGATCACCTGCGAGCACGTCGTTTCCGCCACCGGCAGCTTCGCGCGGCAGACGGGCGCGATGGTCGGGCTCGATATTCCGGTCGTGCCGGTCGAGCACCAGTACATCGTCACCGAGCAGCACCCGGCGATCATGGAGCGCCGCAAGCAGGGCCTCCCCGAAATGGGCGTGCTGCGCGAGTCCGATGCCAGCTGGTACATGCGCGAGGAAGCCGGCGGCCTCTTGCTCGGGCCTTACGAGATCGGCGCGCCTGCGTGCTATGTGAAGGGCCCGGCGGCCAACAGCGAATACGAGCTGTTCCCCGACGCGCTGGAGCGTCTGGAGCCCTATATCCTTTCGGCTATCGAACGCGTGCCCGCGTTCGGCGAAGTCGGCGTCAAGAAGGTCTACAACGGCGCGATTGCCTATACCCCCGATGGTTCGCCGATTGTCGGCCCGGCGTGGGACAAGAAGAACTTCTGGCTCAACGAAGGCCACTCTTTCGGCATCACGGCCGCGGGCGGCGCGGGCTGGCAGCTGGCGCAGTGGATCGTGGAAGGCGAGCCGAGCATCGACATGATGGGTGTCGATCCGCGCCGCTTCGGCGACTACGCGGGCGAGGGCTACCTCATCGAGAAGAACGAGGAAGCCTACGCCAAGGTCTTCACCGTGCACTACCCCGACGAGGAGCGCGAGGCCGCGCGCCCGCTGCGCCGCACGCCGTGCTACGACCGGATGAAGGCCCTGGGCGCGGTGTTCGGCAGCGTGTTCGGGTGGGAGCGCCCGAACTGGTTCGCGCCGGAAGGCTATGAACTGACCGACGCCGATCTCGACCGGCCCGACGTGATCCTCAATCACAACCATCCCGATGTGCCGGGCGAGCCGATCCGCGAGAAGTGGTCGTTCCGCCGCTCGAACTACTTCGAGCATGTCGGCAACGAATGCCGCCACGTGACGCAGCATGTCGGCATTCAGGACATGTCGGCCTTCGCCAAGTGCATGATCTCCGGCCCCGGCGCGGAAGATTGGCTGAATGGCCTGCTCTCGAACGTCGTGCCGAAGAAGACCGGCCGCGTGACTCTGTCGTACCTTCTGACCGACAGCGGCGGTGTGCGCGCCGAGTTCACCGTCTACAAGAAGGGGCCGCAGCAGTATTACCTCGTTTCGGCCGGCGCGCTGGAGCGGCACGATCAGGACTATCTGCTCAAGGCCCTGCCGACCGATGGTTCGGTGCGCTTCGAGCGGTTGACGACGGCGATGGGTGTGCTGGTCGTGGCGGGTCCGAAGTCGCGCGAGACGCTGCAGAAGTTGACCCACGCCGACCTTTCGAACGAGGCGTTTCCGTGGCTCACCGGCCAGTCGGTCTCGCTCGGCTCGGCCAAGGTCGATCTGCTGCGCGTCAACTTCATCGGCGAGCTGGGCTATGAGATCCACCACCCGATCGAGATGCAGAACTACATCTTCGACAAGATCATGGCAGCAGGCGCGGAGTTCCAGATCAAGCCCTTCGGCATCCGCGCGATGACCGCGATGGCGATCGAGAAGAGTTACAAGCTGATCCCGCGCGAGCTTTCGATCGAATATGCTGCGCTGGAGAGCGGCCTCGAGCGTTTCGTCAGCTTCAAGAAGCCGGCGTTCAAGGGCCGCGAGGGGGTGCTGGCGCGCAAGGAAGCGGGCCTCAAGTGGCAGTTCGTCACGCTCGAAGTGCTGGGCGTGACCGACGCCGATGCGCGGGGGTCGGAAGCGATCTTCCGCGATGGCGCGCTGGTCGGCCGCGCAACCTCGGGCGGCTATGGCTGGCGCTGCGGCAAGAGCCTGGCGCTGGCGATGGTCGCACCCGAGCATGCCGCCGTCGGCACCGAGCTGGAAATCGTCATTCTGGGTGAGCCGCACCGGGCGGTGATCATTCCGGATTCGCCGTTCGACCCGGACAACAACGCATTGCGGAGCTGATTGCCATGATGCACTTTGACGCGATTGCCGAGCAACTGAAGCAGGACAAGCCGGGCTTCACTCTCCCGCAGAAGCTCTATGTGAGCGAGGAAGCCTACAAGTTCGACACCGAGGTCATGCTCAAGTCGGTCTGGCTCTATGCCTGCACGATCGCGCATGTGAAGAACCCGGGCGACCGCTTCCTGTTCGAGCTCGGCGACACGTCGGTGATCGTGACGCGCACCAAGGACGGCGAGATCAAAGCCTTCCACAACAGCTGCACCCACCGCGGCGCAAAGCTGTGCGACGGAGCGGGCAAGAGCGCGCGTCTGGTGTGCCCGTACCACCAGTGGACCTTCTCGCTCGATGGCAAGCTGCTGGCGGCGCGCAACATGCCGGAGGAATTCGACAAGGCCGAGTTCGGCCTGCGCCCGGTGGCGCTCGAGAACATCGGTGGCCTGATCTTCCTGTGCCTCGCCGATAATCCGCCGCCGATCGACCGCGTGAAGGCCGATATCGAAGCGCAGATCGCCATCTACGATATGACCAAGCTGAAGGTCGCGGTGCAGGACGACCTGATCGAGCCCGCCAACTGGAAGCTCGTGATGGAAAACAACCGCGAGTGCTACCACTGCGACGCGAGCCATCCCGAACTGCTGAAGTCGCTTTCGACCTACGGCTTCGGCAAGGGCCTGCCCGAGGACGGCGAGGGCGACGTGGTCGACGATTCCGATTTCGATGCGATGCTCGAAGCGCAGCGCCAGCGCTGGGAAGACCTGGGCTTCTACCACGACATCGTCGAATTCCCGGAGGGCTGGTGGCACCGCGTGGCGCGTCTGCCGCTGGCGAACGGCGCGGTTTCTCAGACGCTCGATGGCCGCCCCGCCTCGCAGAAGCCGATCTGGCCGCATGGTCTGGAAGAGACGACCAGCCTTTCGGTCTGGACGCAGCCCAATTCGTGGCACCACTTCTGCTGCGATCATGTGGTGACGTTCTCGCTCACCCCGCTGGGTCCGGACAAGACGCTGCTGCGCACGACCTGGCTCGTGCACGAAGATGCAGTTGAAGGCGTCGACTACGACCCCGAGAACCTCGCCGCAGTGTGGCGCGCGACCAACGCGCAGGACAGCCATTTGTCGGCGGTCAACCATGCCGGCATCAAGGGCGACGGCTATCGCCCCGGCATGTACTCGGTCGAGGAGAAGCTGGTGGACGCGTTCAAGGCTTTCTACGTCGAGCGCAGCAAGGCGGCTCTGGGGGTTTAATCACGATGAAGCGGTTTTCCGGTTTCAACCTGATCGGCGAGGCGTTCCGCAGCCATCAGGGCTGGCCCGAGCACTGGCCCGACAAGGCGCCCAAGTCGAGCTACGATGCAATCATCGTCGGCGCGGGCGGCCACGGGCTGGGTGCGGCCTATTACCTTGCCAAGAAGTACGGCATCACCAACGTGGCCGTGATCGAGAAGGGCTGGCTGGGCGGCGGCAACACCGGGCGCAACACCACGATCATCCGCTCGAACTACCTCTACGACGAGAGCGCGCATCTCTACGACCACGCGGTGAAGCTGTGGGACGGGCTGAGCCAGGAGCTCAACTACAACATCATGTATTCGAAGCGCGGCGTGCTGATGCTCGCGCACAACGTGCATGATGTGCAGAGCTTCAAGCGGCACATCCATGCCAACCGATTGAACGGCGTCGACAACGAATGGCTGACGGCGGAAGAGTGCAAGGCCTATTGCCCGCCGCTCGATATCTCGCCGCGCACACGCCATCCGGTGCTGGGCGGCGCGCTGCAGCGGCGTGGCGGCACCGCGCGGCATGACAGCGTGGCCTGGGGCTATGCGCGCGCGGCGAGCGCGCTGGGTGTGGACATCATCCAGAACTGCGCGGTGACGGGCATCCGCCGCGGCGCGGACGGGGCGGTCGAGGGCGTCGAGACCGAGCGCGGCTATATTGCCTGCCGCCGGGTCGGCGTATCGGCAGCGGGCAGCACTTCGCTGGTGATGAAGATGGCGGGCCTCGATTTCCCGCTCGAAAGCTATCCGCTGCAGGCGCTGGTGTCCGAACCGGTGAAGCCGATCTTCCCCTGCGTCGTCATGTCGAACACCGTGCATGCCTATATGAGCCAGTCCGACAAGGGCGAACTGGTGATCGGCGCAGGCACCGACCAGTACACGAGCTATTCGCAGCGCGGCGCGTTCCACATCGTCGAGCACACGCTGGCGGCGATCTGCGAGATCTTCCCGATCTTCACCCGGATGCGGATGCTGCGCACCTGGGGCGGGATCGTCGACGTGACGCCGGACCGTTCGCCGATCCTCGGCAAGACGCCGGTCAAGGGGCTCTACGTCAACTGCGGGTGGGGCACCGGGGGCTTCAAGGCGACCCCGGGGGCGGGCGACCTCCTTGCCTACACCATGGCGCACGACGAGCCGCACCGGATCAACGCGCCCTACAATCTCGACCGGTTCCGCAATGGCCGGCTGATCGACGAGGCGGCCGCCGCCGCCGTCGCGCACTGAGTCCTAGCTGATGCAATTCTCATCCCCCAACCGTTCGTGTCGAGCGAAGTCGAGACACTATACCCAGCGCCCGGTGTCTCGACTTCGCTCGACACGAACGGGTTTTGGTATGGTGTTCATGTTTCAAGGCTCTGTTTCATGCTGCTGATTCACTGCCCCTATTGCGAAGAGGCGCGGCCGGAGGTCGAGTTCGTCTATGGCGGCGAGGCGCATATCGCGCGGCCTCTCGACCCTTCCACCTACTCGGACGAGCAGTGGGAGGAATTCCTCTACATCCGCAGCAATCCGCGCGGGCGGCACCATGAGCGGTGGCGGCACACGCATGGCTGCGGGCGCTTCTTCAATGCGGTGCGCGATACGGTGACCGACGTGTTTGAAACTACCTACAAGGCCGGGGAGCCGCGCAAGTGAGCGGCTTCAGACTGGCGGATGGCGGCCGCATCGACCGCAAGACCAAGCGCAATTTCACTTTCGACGGCAAGGCTCGCTGGGGCTATGCGGGTGACAGCCTTGCCTCGGCGCTCTTGGCGCAAGGGCAGATGCTGTTCGGGCGCTCGTTCAAGTACCACCGGCCGCGCGGCATTCTGGGTGCGGGCGTCGAGGAACCCAATGCGCTGGTGACGGTGGATCGCGGCCCGGGCCGGGTCACGCCCAACCTGCGTGCGCCTTCGGTTGCGATCTACGATGGCCTTGTCGCGACGAGCCAGAACCGGTTCCCGACGCTGAAGACCGACCTGATCGCGGTCAACAACGTGCTTTCGGCGTTCTTCCCGGCGGGCTTCTACAACAAGACCTTCATGTGGCCGCGCGCGGCGTGGGAGAAGGTCTACGAGCCGATCATCCGCCGTCTGGCGGGGCTGGGCGACAGCCCGACGACGCGCGATCCCGATCACTATGACGCGACTTATGCGCACTGCGAGACGCTGGTTGTGGGCGCGGGACCTGCGGGGATCGCTACGGCACTGGAAGCGGCGGCGAATGGCGGCCGGGTGATCCTGATCGACGAGCAGGAAGAGATCGGCGGCGGCGCGCTCAGCGATCCGGCGCAGTGGGCGTGGCTTGCGGAGGCTTCGGCCAAGCTGGCCGCGATGGACAACGTGACGGTGCTGCCGCGCACGACCGCCATCGGCCACTATCACCAGAACTTTGTGGTGGCTGCGGAGCGGCTGACCGATCACCTGTCGGTCGAAGAAGCCGAAGGCGCGCGTGAGAAGTTGTGGCGCATCCGTGCAGGCGAAGTCGTGCTGGCGATGGGCGCGATCGAGCGGCCACTGGTGTTCGAGGGCAACGACGTGCCCGGCGTGATGCTGGCGAGCGCGGCGAAGACCTTCGCGCTGCGCTACGGCGTCGCGGTGGGCCGCAAGCTGGTCGTCATGGCGGTGCATGACAGCGGGTGGCGCGATGCGCTGGCGCTGCACAAGGCGGGCGTGAATATCGCCGCGATCGTCGACCTGCGCCGCGACGTTTCGCCGGATCTGATCGAACGCGCCCGGGATGCGCGGATCGCCTGCTATCAGGGCTATGCGGTGACAAGTGTGTCCGGCGGGCAGGCCGTGAAGGGCGTCACCATCGCGCTGGCCGGCGTCGGCAAGGGGCAGGCGCTGGAATGCGACGCCGTGCTGATGGCCGGTGGCTGGACGCCGACGGTCCACCTGTGGAGCCACGCCAAGGGCACGTTGCGCTGGGAAGAAAGCTGGGGCGCCTATGTGCCCGACAAGACCCACGAGAACCTGCGCTGCGTCGGGGCCTGCGCGGGCGATTGGGACTTCGGCAAGGGTCTGTCCGGCGGTCTGCTCCCGGCACCCAAGCCGCTCCACGAAAGCAAGGCCTTCGTCGATTTCCAGAACGACGTGAAAGCGCGCGATATTGGCCTCGCCGTGCAGGAAGGCTTCCGCTCGATCGAGCATATCAAGCGCTACACCACCAATGGCATGGCGACCGATCAGGGCAAGACCTCGAACCTCAACGGCCTGCAGATCGCTTCGGGCGTGTTGCACCGGCCCGTCACCGAAATCGGCCTGACGACCTTCCGTCCGCCCTATACGCCGCAGAGCTTCGGCGCGATCCTGGGCCACCACAAGGAAGCGCTGTTCCAGCCGCTGCGCAAGACGGTGATCGACGACTGGGCGGCGGAGCACGGCGCGGTCTACGAGAACGTCGCGCAGTGGCGGCGGGCACGCTATTTTCCGCAAGGCAGCGAGGACATGGACGCGGCGGTGGCGCGCGAGTGCCGCACGGTGCGCAGCGCAGTCGGCATTTTCGATGCTTCGACGCTCGGCAAGATCGAAGTTGTGGGTCCGGATGCGGCCGAGTTCCTCAACCGCATGTATACGAACCCGTGGAAATCGCTGGAGCCGGGGCGGTGCCGGTATGGCCTGCTGCTGGGCGAGCATGGGTTCATCATCGACGACGGCGTTTCGGCGCGGCTTGCGCCCGACCGCTTCCACCTGACGACCACAACCGGCGGCGCGGCGCGCGTACTGAACCTGATGGAGGACTACCTCCAGACCGAGTGGTCGGACCTCGACGTCTGGCTGACCAGCACGACCGAGCAGTGGGCCGTGATCGCGGTGCAGGGCCCCAAGGCCCGCCGCGTGATCGAACCGCTGGTGGAAGGTATCGACCTTTCGCCCGAAGCGTTCCCGCATATGGCGGTGCGCGAGGGGCACATCTGCGGGGTCGAGACGCGGCTGTTCCGGGTGAGCTTTACCGGCGAGTTGGGCTTTGAGGTCAATGTTCCTGCCGAACATGGCCGCATGGTTTGGGAAGCGATCTGGGCCGAGGGACAGAAGCACGGCGCGGCGGCCTATGGCACCGAGACGATGCACGTCCTGCGCGCGGAGAAGGGCTTCATCATCGTCGGGCAGGATACCGATGGCACCGTGACGCCGGACGATGCGGGGCTGGGCTGGGCGGTCGGCAAGAAGAAGCCGGATTTCGTCGGCAAGCGTTCGCTGAGCCGCCCGGATATCGTGGCGCCGGGCCGCAAACAGCTGGTGGGCCTGCTCACCGATGATCCGCAGGCGGTGCTGGAGGAAGGCGCGCAGATTGTCGCCGACTCGAACCAGCCGGTGCCGATGACGATGATCGGGCACGTGACGTCGTCCTATCACAGTGCCACGCTGGGCCGCTCCATCGCGATGGCGCTGGTGGCCGGCGGGCGCGACCGGATGGGCGAGACACTTTACATTCCGATGCCGGACCGCACGATCAGCGCGAAGGTCGTCACGCCGATGTTCTATGATGCCGAAGGGAGCCGCCTGAATGGTTGAGATCGCAGAAATCGCGGTTTCGGCGGCCGAGCTGAAGCTGGGTACCGGGCCGGTTGCTGGCGCAGGTGTGACGCTTTCGCATGCAGCGCCGCGCGCGCGGTATTCGCTGCGGGCGCGCGAGGCCAAGGTGCTTTCGGACGTGATCGGTCGGGCGCTGCCGGGCAAGATCGGGGATCAGACCGATGGCGTGATCTGCCTCGGGCCGGACGAGTGGTATGTCATCCTGCCCGAAGGTATAGCGATGCCGCGCGGCGAGGGTCTGCCGGTCAGCGTTGTCGACATCTCCTCGCGCGCGCTGGGGCTGGTGCTCGAAGGGCCGGGGGCGCTGGCGGTGCTCTCCAGCGGGTGCCCGCTCGATCTCGGCAAGATGGCGGTGGGCCGGGCGACGCGGACGGTGTTCGAGACGGTGGAAATCATCGTCTGGCGCGAAGGCGAAGACCGCTGGCACGTGGAAGTCTGGCGCAGCTTTGCAACCTGGCTGTGGAATGCCTTCCTTGCCGCGATGCCGGGCGCGCACGGATGAGCGACGCCGCTTTGAAGGATGCTCTTGCCGCGCTCGGGATCGGGTGGTCGATCCTCGAGCACGAGGCGGTCTACACGGTCGAGGAAAGCCTCGCGATCCATGCCGCGCTGCCTGGCGCGCATACCAAGAACCTGTTTCTGAAGGATGCGGGTGGGCAGTTCTGGCTGGTGACGGTCGAGCATATGCGCCGGGTGGACCTGAAGGCGCTGGCAGGCGTTATCGGAGCGAAGAAGCTGAGTTTCGGAAAGGCTGAGGACATGGAGCGCCTGCTGGGCGTGACGCCGGGATCGGTGACGCCGCTGGCCGCGCTGAACGACACCGGCGGGGCGGTGCGCGTGGTGCTCGATCCCGATCTGGCAGCGGCGGATATCGTGAATGTCCATCCGCTGCGCAACACGGCGACTGTCGGGCTTTCGGGGGCAGATCTGGTCCGCGCGCTGGGCGCCTGGGGGCATGACCCGCTGATTGCCGCCATTCCCGAACGCCAATGACCGTCTCGACATTCGAGCTGTTCAAGATCGGCGTCGGGCCGTCGAGCTCGCACACCGTGGGGCCGATGGTGGCGGCGCGGCGGTTCGGCCTGCTGCTGGAAGAGCGGGGACTGCTGGAGCCGACCGTTCGTGTCGAAGTCGATCTCTACGGCTCGCTGGCGCTGACGGGGAAAGGACACGCCGCCGACACCGCCGTGCTGCTCGGCATGATGGGCGAGACACCCGCGGAGGTGGATATCGATGCCGCGCCCGGCAGGATCGCGGCGGTGCATGAGACGGGGCACATCGATCTCCTCGGCAAGCACCGGGTACGGTTTGCACCGGCGGACGACCTGCATTTCCACCAGCGTGAGCGGCAGCCGTTCCACTCCAATGCCATGGCGCTCAATGCCTATGGCGCCGATGATGCGCTGCTGTTGCGGCGGTTCTACTATTCGGTCGGCGGCGGCTTCGTGCTCGACGAGGAGGAGGCCGGGCGCAACGCACCTGCGGGCGATGCGGCGCCGGTGCCCTATCCGTTCACGACCGGTGATGAGCTGATCAAGATGGCGGGCGAGGCGGGCCTCTCGATTGCCGAGCTGATGCTGGCGAACGAGACGGCGCTGCGTCCGCTGGAAGAGGTGCAGCAGGGGCTTGACCTGATCGCCGATACGATGGCCGCCTGCATTGACCGGGGCACCTCGCAGGGCGGCATTCTGCCCGGCGGCCTCAGGGTGAAGCGCCGGGCGCAGGGGATCGCGGCGGAGCTGGTCTCGCGCCAGCAGGCGGCGCTCAGCGATCCGCTGGTGGTGCTCGACTGGATCAACTTGTGGGCCATGGCGGTCAACGAGGAGAATGCCGCCGGTGGCCGCGTGGTGACGGCTCCGACCAATGGTGCGGCGGGGATCATTCCGGCGGTGCTGCGCTATTACGAGCGGTGCTATCGCGGCGATGTGGCGGGGCGGCGGACGTTCCTGCTGACGGCGGCGGCCATCGGCGCGCTCTACAAGCGCAATGCCTCGATTTCCGGCGCGGAAGTCGGCTGCCAGGGCGAAGTGGGCGTGGCCTGCTCGATGGCGGCGGCGGGGCTGACAGCGGCGCTCGGCGGGACGAACGCGCAGATCGAAAACGCTGCCGAGATCGGGATGGAGCACAATCTGGGGCTCACTTGCGATCCGGTCGGGGGCCTCGTGCAGATCCCCTGCATCGAGCGCAATGCGATGGGGGCGGTCAAGGCCATCGATGCCTCGCGCCTCGCGCTCTTGGGGGACGGCGAGCATATGGTCAGCCTCGACAAGGTGATCGAGACGATGCGCCAGACCGGGTTCGACATGCGCGACAAGTACAAGGAAACCTCACAGGGCGGGCTCGCGGTGAATGTGGTGGAGTGCTGAGCGAAGGTCCATCGACAGCCCTTCATCCCCTTGATACGATCTAGGACAACTGTTCAGGTTGGGGGGGTAAGGCATGGCGGTTTCGCGGCGCATCGGGCTTTTGGGCGGACTTATTGCGGCGACCTTGGCGCTGCCTGCCTCAGCCAAGGAAGCGGTCGATCTCATCCTTCATCACGGTCAGGTCATCACCGTCGACCGCGCGTTCACGCTGAAGACTGCTGTCGCGGTCAAGGGCGAGCGGATCGTCGCGGTGGGCGGCGAGGAACTGCTCGAGGCCTATTCGGCGCCCAAGGTGATCGACCTGGCCGGTAAGACGCTGATGCCGGGCTTCATCGATACGCACCTGCATCCCAAGCCCGTCTCGCCCAATGACATCGCGGTGCAGGACGCCAAGAGCATCGCCGAAGTGCAGGCCATGCTGCGCGCCAAGGCGAAGGAGCTGGGGCCGGGCAAGTGGATCACCGGCTATGGCTGGCAGGAATCGAACTTTGCCGAGAAGCGCAATCTCAGCCGCGCCGATCTCGATGCCGCCGCGCCCAGAAATCCGGTCATGCTTGTCCGTGCTGGTGGGCACTCATCGACGTCCAATTCAGCGGCTTTGCGTATCGCGGGCGTGGATCGCAACACGCCTGACCCCGTGAACGGGCTCATCGAACACGACCAGACCGGCGAGTTGAACGGCATTATCCGTGAGCGTTTCGATATCGTCGATCAGTTCATCCCTGAACCAAGCTGGCAGGAGATGCGGCCTGCGACGATCGCATGGCTGCGCAAGATTCTCGAACTTGGAATCACAAGCTTTCATGACGCCAGCGGAACGATCGACGATGAGCCGATCGACAAGGGTGGTACCGCAAAACCAATCAAGGCAGGAACTGTTGGCGGCGCTGGCACCATGACGTTTCGCCGCGCTCGTGAACTCTACGCAGCGCTTGGGGACAGTTTGCCGCGCATAACAATGTACATCGTTTACCCGGGTGCGGAGCGACTGAAGGCGTTTCCCTACCATACAGGCTTTGGCGACAACCGAGTGCGCCTTGGCGCGATCGGGGAAAATCAGGTCGACGGGGGCTTTACCGGTCCGACCGCGTGGCTTCTCGCTGACTACAAAGGCCAACCGGGGTTTCGCGGAAAGGGCTCGTTCAGCGATGCCGAATTGCAGGAGATGGTCGATACTTCCGCGAAGCTGGGCTGGCAGATGGGCCTTCACGCCATTGGCGATGCGGCCATCGTGCAGGCGGTCAAGGCCTACCACAACGCGCTGACGACGATCCCCGATTCTGCCCATGCACCCAATGACCGGCGCTGGTTTCTCGATCACTTCACCATAATGCCGCCCGACGCGACCATGGCGACGATGGCGCAGGATCACGTGATGATCTCGCAGCAGCCCAATTTCCTCTACAATCTCGATGACCGCTATTCGGCACTGCTCGATGACTGGCGGCTCGCGCACAACAATGCGATCAGCACGCCGGTCTACAAGTTCGGCCTGTTCATGGCCTTTGCCAGCGACAACCTGCCGATCGGGCCGCTGGTCGGGCTCTATGCGGCGACGACGCGCAAGGGGCCTGCGGGTGTGGCGCGGGGGCCGGAGGAAGCGGTCAGCCGCGCCGAGGCGATCCGGATGTATACCGCGAACGGGGCGTACCTTTCGTGGGAGGAGAACGAGAAGGGGACGCTGGAGCCGGGCAAGCTGGCCGACATGATCGTGCTGCCGTTCGATCCGCTGACCGCGCCGGAGGAGACCTTCCTCACCGGCAAGGTGGACATGACCTTCGTCGGCGGGAAGCTCGTCTACCAGCGTGGCAAAAAGGTCGCACTTGGCCGGTAATGGCCTGTGGATAAGCCGGGGGATAGCGCCAATATTGCAGTCCTGCGGCAGATTTCGAGAATTGCCACGCACCTGCCTCTGAACATCGTCACCGGGGCGCCGAAACCCAAGGGCTTCGGAAAGCATAACGACGATGATCGGCAAGCTTCTACGTGGCGGTTTTACGGCTGTCTTCGCTCTGGTCTCCAGCATCTCGCTGTCAGCCTCACCCGGAACGTTCGGGCCATCATCGCTGGATGGCGAGCTGGAACAGGGACAGTACGTAGGAGCGTTGCAGCTGCAGGGCGAAGTGTTTCACGTGCAGGGGCTCGCGCTTGACCCTGCGCATGTGTGGGTGACCTCGGTCGATCATGGCGGGCGGCGGGCCTTCCTCCATATGTTCGACCGCGCGAGCGGACGCTTCCTGCGGCGGATCGAGCTGACTGACGGGGCGCGCTATCATCCGGGTGGCCTCTCGCTTTCGGGCCGTTCGCTGTGGGTACCGGTGGCGGAACTGCGGCCGGACAGCTCGGCGGTGCTGATGGAGATCGACGCCGAGACGCTCACCGTTCGCCGCCGGATTGCGGTGGCGGACCATATCGGCTGCGTGGCGGCGGATGGCACCAAGCTGGTCGCGGGGAACTGGGACAGTCGGCAGCTTTACCAGTTCGATCTGACACGCGGGACCGCGCCGGTGCGGATCGTGGACAATCCTTCGGGCACGCATTTTCAGGACATGAAGTTCGTCGATGGCCAGTTGGTGGCGGGCGGCAATACCAGTTGGCTGGCAGGCACGCTCGACTGGATCGATCCGGCGACGATGCGGGTGACGCGCTCGCTCAAGGCCGGGTCGATCGGCCCGGTGCGGCCGTTCGGGCGGGGCGGCCCGGTGACCGGTGAAGGCATGGCGATCGAGGGGCGCGATGTCTATGTGCTGCCTGAGGATGGGCCGAGCCGGGTGTTCCATTTCCGCCTGAACGCCTGACCTCATCGCAATTTTCTATGGAGGGCGAGCAAAGGGTGCTTCCGGTGCGCGCGCGGCTTGGATAGGCAGGGGCCAAAGCCGCAAGCCCACGAGAGGAGACCCATGCAGCCCCCCTATATTCTCGCCATCGACCAGGGCACGACATCGAGCCGCTGCATCGTGTTCGATGCTGCCGCCAAGCCCATTGCGGTGGCGCAGCGCGAGTTTGCGCAGCACTACCCGGCCTCGGGCTGGGTCGAGCATGATCTGGAGGACATCTGGCAGGACGTCGTCACCGTGCTGCGCGAGGCGGTCGGCAAGGCGGGGATCGATGTCGCGGACGTGGCCGCCATCGGCATCACCAACCAGCGCGAAACGGTGGCGGTGTGGGACCGCGCGACGGGCAAGCCGATCCACCGCGCCATTGTCTGGCAGGACCGGCGGACGGCGGATACCTGTGCGAGGCTCAAGGCCGATGGGGCGGAGCCGCTGTTTGCGGCCAAGACCGGGCTGCTGCTCGATCCCTATTTCTCGGGCACCAAGCTGGCGTGGATCCTCGATGAAGTGGCGGGCGCGCGGGCGGCGGCGGACCGGGGCGAGCTGGCGTTCGGCACCATCGACTGCTTCCTCCTTTCGCGGCTGACGCGTGGCAAGGTCCATGCGACCGATCCGACCAATGCCTCGCGCACGCTGATGTTCGATATCGGCAGGCAGCAGTGGGACGAGGAACTGCTGCGCCTGCTGCGCGTGCCCGCCTCGGTGCTGCCCGAGGTGAAGGACAATTCCCACATCTTCGGCGAGTGCGATCCTGCGATCCTGGGCCGCGCGATCCCGATTGCCGGCATGGCGGGCGACCAGCAGGCGGCGCTGTTCGGGCAGGCCTGCTTCCGCCCGGGCATGACCAAATCGACCTATGGGACCGGCGCATTTGCGCTGATGAACATCGGGACCAAGCCGATCCCCTCGAAGAAGCGGATGCTGACGACGGTGGGCTATCGGCTCTACGGCGAGACGACGTATGCGCTGGAAGGCGCGATCTTCGTGGCAGGCGCGGCGGTGAAGTGGCTGCGCGATGGCCTCAAGATCATCACCCATGCCTCGGACACGCACGACATGGCGGTGCGGGTGCCGGACAACCACGGGGTCTACATGGTGCCGGCCTTCGTCGGGCTCGGCGCGCCGCACTGGAACCCGGATGCGCGCGGGCTGATCTGCGGGCTGACGCTGGATGCGGGCGCGGCGCATGTTGCGCGGGCGGCGCTGGAATCGGTGGCGTACCAGACGCTCGACATGATCAATGCGATGCGCGAGGACGCCAATCCGGGCGACGCCGCTCTGCGGATCGATGGCGGTATGGCGGCGAACGACTGGCTCGGGCAGTTCCTGTCCGACGTGCTGGTCGCGCCGGTCGAGCGGCCGGTGAGCGTGGAGACGACGGCACTGGGCGCGGCCTTCCTTGCGGGGCTGGCGACGGGCGTGTGGAGCGACCTTGCCGCGCTGGAGGCGACCTGGACCAGCGACCGCCGCTTCGAGCCGAAGATGAGCGCGGGCCTGCGGGGCGAACTGGTCGCCGGGTGGCACAAGGCGGTGGAGCGGGCTTTGCTTTAAAAAAGCGCTGCAGCGCGGGCGAGGTCTTCGGGGCGGTCCACATCGAGCGCGAGATCTGGATCGAGCGCGACGGTCGGCGCGCCTTTGAGGTGGGCGGCGCCGCCGCGGTCGCCGTCGAGGGCAGTGAGGGCGGCGAAGTGCTGCGCGCCGAAGATCGCGGGCGGCATGGTGACGCCGTCGGCCGAGGTGGCGATGCGGTCGCCGTCGAAGCGCGCGACGAGGGTGTGGATGTGCGCTTCCGGCACAAGCGGCATGTCGGCCAGCGCGACGAGGATTGCGCGGGCGACATCTGCTTGTGCGGCTGCGACGCCGAGGGCGAGCGAGCGGGCTTGAGGTGCTCCCTCGGGTTGCAAAGGAACGCACTGGAAGCCGATCGCTGACAGGTCGGGTACTTGCGGCCCTACGACGGCATAGCGGTGTGCGAAAGGCAGTGCGGCCAGCATTTCGGCGGCGTGGAGGGCCAGCGGTTTGCCGGCCAGGGGGGCGAGGAGCTTGGGGCCACCGAAGCGCTGCGATTGGCCGCCGGCGAGCAGGACCAGCGCCAGCCCGGCGAACGCCGCGTCAGTTGCGGGTGGGGACATGCGAGGCGGGATATTGCCCCATGCGCCCGGGCGCGCGGCCGCTCCAGCCGGGCATGCCGGCGCAGGCCTGATAATCCTGCACCACTTCGCCGAGGATCGAGAGCGCCAGCGTGGCGGGATCGCGCGTCGCGGGGATCAGGCCGATGCCGCCGCGCAGCGTCTCAAGGCTGGACTGCGGCACGCCGATCGTGCGCAGCCCCGCCAGCCGCGCGCGGTGGGTGCGGGCGCTGCCGACGGCGCCGTGATAGAATCCGTCCTGCGCGAGCGCGTGGGGAAGGAGTTCCTCTTCCCAGTCGTGATCGTGGAACAGGAAGACGAAGGCCGTCCATGGATCGCCGACTAGGGCGGGCAGCGCGGTGCGGCTGCGGAGGAGGTTGACGCCGGGCTCGATGGCGGCGTGGCGGTCGCTCGCCGGGGCATAGGCCTCGACCGCGATGCCGAACGCGCGCGACAGGCGGACGAGGGCGGTGAGGTCCTCGCCGTGGCCGAGCGCGATCAGGCGCAGCGGCGGCGCGTAGGCGCGCTGGAAGCCTTGCGCGCCGGGCGTGTCCGAAAGCGTCGCAGCGGCTTCGTTGAGGCGCAGCACGGCGGCCTTGCGCTGCGCAGTGCGGGCAAGGACCTGCGTGAGCACGGCGGGATCGGGGCGCGGGGTGAAGAGCAGATCGATGCCGCCGCCGCAGGGCAGACGAATATCGAGATAGGGCGAACCGATGCCGTAACGGACGGTGCGGCCATGCCCCCGTGCCAGAACCTCCTGGGCCTCGGCGATGACGGCGGCTTCGACGCAGCCGCCGGAGAACGACCCGGCGCTGCGGCCATCAGCGAGGACGGCCATCTGCGCACCGATCCCGCGCGAGGAGCCGCCTTCGATGCCGGTGAGCGTAACGAGGACGCCTTCGATCCCTTCCGCCGCACCTTCGATGAGGAGGCCGAGGATGCTGCGATCGTCGTGCGCGATCCCGCCCGGAACACTCATTGCGTCGAGCCGGGATATTGCAGCCGCAGCGACGCGGGGGCGCGGCATTTGCGGATGGACTCGTTGGCGAGCCGCAGGCGTTCGGCCTTGAGCGAAATGCTGGTCAGCGCGAACTGGCGTTCGTGCGCGACTTCAGGGCCGGTGAAGGGCTTGGTGCCGGCGGGCACGCTCTTGCCGCCGAGCACGAAGACGACGTAGTTCATGAGGTCCGCCAGCTGCGCGTTGTCGGTGATGCGGCTGTGCGCGACGTTGGGGAGGCGCAGCAGGTAGGCGCGCGATTCCGGCGTGCACATGAACCAGCCCACGCGGTCCTTGATCTCGGGCAGATGCGCGGGGACCGTGGTGCCGCGCAGGCCGTGGCACCCAGCGCAGTTCTCGATGAAATCGCTCTGTGCGAGTTCGGGATCGACCATCATCGCCCGCGCGGCAGGGGTGATTTCCGGCGAGTGGTTGTCCGGCTCAGCCGCGTTCAGCGCAGCGAGCGAGAGTGCGCCCAGCAGCGTGGCGGCGGCAAGAAGGCCTGCACGGATGGTCATATGCCGTCTCTTAGCCTCGCTTGCCGCGCCGCGATAGTCCCGTCAGGCTGTGCCGACGAGGACGGCGGTCGAGCAGTGGTACTCCATGCTCGTGGTGCCGAAGCACCAGATGACGTCGTTGTTGAGTTGGGGCACGTAGAGCTGCGTCTCGCGGTCGGTGCCGTCGCAATCACACTTGTTGCAGTAGGACTTGCCGCAGCAATCGCGGTAGGCGATCAGGTAGGCGCGGCCGTCATCGGTATTGATGCAGGTGCCGACCCACGAGACCGGCGAGTGCTCGGCGCCCGGCGGGCAGCGATTGACCGCACCGCCGCAGCACGAGCACAGCGAGCCGTCGATCGCGCAGTAGCGCCAGTAATCGCACTTG
>Ga0310345_10001247_pt1 | contig 29374 bp, 27 predicted proteins | sample HC15DNA20500_MG_FD_204667 | JGI IMG/M metagenome (GOLD analysis project Ga0310345, IMG submission 204667) | Marine microbial communities from station ALOHA, North Pacific Subtropical Gyre - HC15-DNA-20-500_MG | ecosystem: Environmental > Aquatic > Marine > Oceanic | place: Pacific Ocean: North... | reverse complement strand
AGTTTGTTGTTTATATTTAAAATATATGTCGTTATACTTTTCAAACAATTAAATATCAGGGCAGGTTACGTGTCCTAAGACCTCTTAATGTTAATTAATTAATGTTAAGAAAGGTTAATGTAACGGATATCTATTTGAATTATATATATCATAATCCATACACGTATCTAAATCACTTCCATCTTCACTCTGATGACCAATACCCACACCATGACCAATTTCGTGACATAATACTTGTTGCCATTGACGAGTGTTTAAAGAATAATGTAGATTAACCTTTGATATTGAACGTATAATATAGTCATCATCAGTAATCACTATCTCATTGAGACCATACCAATCATTATCGCCGTAATCATCATTAAATGATTTTATCATTGCTTCTTCACACGTGGTTTTAACAAAAGTTAAATTTGTTGGTGTATAAATTTTACCTGTTCCATCTTGCTTTTCGGGAATATGATTCCAATGATAAACAACATCTGTTAACATATTTGGCCAATCAATATTACTTGTTGTATGGCAATCGCCAACTGAAACAACTAAATTTTCAGTTGTTTTTCTCCATTTATAATTTTCCCAAAAATGATTTAAAAGTTGTCGGCTATTTTTATTTTTCTTATTAACTAGAAAACGATAAGTTATTTTTCTTAAATTTGTTTCTTTGTTATAATCTTGTTCATGACATAAAACAATTGATTTGCATAAACAAAATAATGTTAAAATATTTAAAAACATGTTTAATAAGTTTTTTATTAAATTCTTATTAAATCGTTATAAAATCAATTTTAAAAATATTTATCCTGATTCTTCATATTTAGGAGCCAAACATAATTTTATTGAACCTAACGAAGCACATGTATAACGAATGATTAATGGGTAATCATTTTTAAGATACATTTCAATTGAGTTACATAAATTAGTACATTTACAGAAAGATATAAGATGTTTTGTTGAAAAAACACCTTGAACAATTTCTTCTGGATTTGCTTTAGTAAAACTAATACCATCCATAGTTTCTCCAATAATGGTTTCTTGCGTTGCGAAATCTCCAACGCAGCTAAACATTAATTTATTGCCATAACTCTTGATTTCAATTTCACTAGAAAGATTGTTCATATCTTTAACTATTTTTTGAAAATCGACCGATGGTAATGTAATAACTGAATCAAATGTTGTTGGGGGGACAACAATATTTTCTTCATCAATTTCCATCAAATTTAATTTATAATTAGTAACTGAGTTTTTTTCACCATTTTCTATTTTAATACCTAAAACACCTTGATTTCCACTATCTACGTATAAATTTAAAGTATCATCATTACCAATAGTTCGTATTAATTTAAATAAGTTAATCATATTTACACCTAAAACAATCGGTTGTTTACAATAATAAAATTCAAAATCATCTGATTGTAATCGTAAGTGCACTAATACAGTATGTGTCGAATCCATTTTCATTATTTTCATACCAGTTTCATCAAATTCCATATTGGCATCAGTCAAGATTTCTTTTAGAGCTTCAATCAATATGCGAAATGCTGAACTTTGGACAGTTTTGACATCTAAAATTTTTGACATAGTCTGTTATAATAATTATTATAAGTTAATTACTTAAATACTTTAACGAAAACTTCAAATATATTAAAAATATTTATTTCTGTTTATACTATATATTAATAATGAGCAATCGAACCAATAAATGTTATAAACCTTATTATATTAATGATGATTGTAAAGTAAAATCACAAAGCAAATATATGGTTATTGAAAATATTAAAAAGAAAGAGTGTTCATCGTCAAAAAAATTTCATTGTCATTATAAAGCAACGGGGGAATTAGTATGTAAACCAAATATAATCGATATCCACGATTATATGAGAAAAAAAAATTCTATTGATGCGAATAAACAATATAAAGAAGTTTCTCAAGGTGGAATTCAAAAGGCACAATGTTTATATGATGCTTTTGGTAATTTAGTATGTGATATCAATAGTAATTATTAATAAATAAAAAATTGATTTATTTATAGTCTAATAACTTAATATTATTTATAATATAATGAATACTATAAAATATAAACCTATTTCTATTCCAAAACTAGATGAAATATTTTGTAATAGCAATATTGAATTACCTGATTTAGTAATTGATATAATAGCACAATATTCACAATTTGAATATAATTTTACTATGAATATAAATATTTCTCATATTGGTAAAATTTACGAACATCCTGATAATGTTAATTCATTTAAAATGAACATATATTCTTCTATTTCTCTTGAAGAGATTAGAAAAAGATTTGATAAATATATTAGGAACATGTCTATTGAACAGTATTTTTATTTAATGCAAATGGGATATTTAGAATCTTTACTAAGATATAATTCTATACCTAAAGAAATTTTAATTAAATTAAAAGAAAATGAAAAATATTTTACACCAACATTTAGAAATGTGCGTGGTAAATATTGTGTAACTTATCTAAGAAGATATCTCTTTTCAGTACTTAATATTGCACAGAAACAACAATTTTTCGTATTTAATAATATCTAATTAAATATATATAATTAATATGGTTAAAAGATCAACTTTAAAAAAAACAAAAAAAAAAATAAAAAAAACTGGACTGATAAAAAAATTGCTATTGAAGAGAGGTGCCGGAAAAGGTTATTATGAAGGTGATGATAGATTTTTTTATGATGATGTTATTGCTATTATTCCAGCAGATAATATAAAGAATGAAAAATATAACGAAGCGTGTGATGGAAAAGAATTCACAGAGTTAGGTAAGGATGGTAAATGGAAACTTATTACTGAGGATGAGAGTGGGAATAAGAAGAAATTGGAATGTAGTGATTTTGCTGAATTTATAGAGAGTTTGAACGATAAATTTCCAAACGGAGTTCCAGCTAGGAAGATTTACGACGAAGATATATATGAAATGGGTAGTTTAATCCTTTCAGGTAAAAATATAAATGAGAAATTGAAAGCATTTTGCCAACATCATAATGAATTACAATCATGTAAAAATAATGGATCAATATCAAAACATACAATAGAAGATAATTCTGCCGCAGTTTGGGAAACAGATGAAGGACAAAAAATATTAGTTAATATGAAGAATGTGGCAGCATATTTAGTAACTGCTAGATTTCTTGCCGAAAAATCCGCCTACGGATTTTTCGAATCCGCATCCGAGTGGACGGAGAGGATTGTCCCTGTTGTTACATATCTTGATATTTCAAATGATTTTCTGGAAAAAGTAAAGAATATACCATTTCCTGATGAAGGACTACCTTGTTGTGAATGCCCTTATACACTTAATGATTACATAATCATTATGAAAGATTATGTGGAAAATAAGAGGCTCACTAAGAAATGGAGTTCAGATATAGAGGAAAAATGGGATTTTTTTTGTGGAGATACTCAAACTTGGAAGAACTTTTTAATAAGATTTGTTAATAAATATGGAAAAACTAACTATAAAGAAGATGAAACTAAACAATATGATGAAGAATATAAAACCTATATTGAAAAAAATATAGATGTTATTTTGTCTGGATGGAACGAAGGAGATGATAAATATTTCGAAAAATTAGCACAATTTCTTTTTGTAAATGATGATGAAATTAAGTTTGAAAGTAAAAGTAACGGTGGTAAAAAAAAACGAAAAACTAATAGTGATAAAAGAACAAGAAAACACAGAGGTATTGTCCAAACTGGTGGTAATAAAGGTCGTTTGAGAAAAGGTTATAGATATTCTGGTAAAAGATTAAAAAGTGGCCTACCACAAATTATTAAATGTAAAAACGTTAAATAAAAATATAGAAATATAAAATTGAAACATTATTTTTTGTAAACATAAATATTTATAAAAAATGATGTTAATGGCTCAAAGAGAAGATAGAGATATTCCTTTATTACAGTTAGATGATTACGATGATGAAGAGGAAGAATTATCTCCATGTTTAATGAAATTATATAAAGTTTTTAATTGGTTTTCACTATTAGTGAGTACTTATTTGATTTCAAATAGTGTATTATTAAAATTCAAATATTTAAATTATATTGAATTGGATGATAGAATTCTTTATCCATTATTTGGTATTGGTGTTTTATATTTTATTTGTTCTTTACCTTCGTTATATTGTTGTCTTAAAAGAGCGTGTATCAAATCATATTGCTTATATTTCATGTATGTGACACTTATTTTAGAAATTGGTTATGGAATTATTTTATATACACAAAAATCAGAATTATTTGAAAATTTTGGATTGAAAATATTTTTATTATCTTTAGGTTCTTTTCATTTAATTTATCTTAATTTTCTAACAGCATTAAAATATCAGAAGTGTTAAATATGAAAAGTAAATATCTAAAAAGATAATAAAGATGAATTATTATCAAATATTGGAAATTGATATTGATGCGAACGATGATTTGATAAAAAAAAATTTTAGACAATTATCTAAAAAGCATCATCCTGATAAAGGTGGCGATGAATTAATTTATAAAAAAATAACAGAGGCTTATAATGTGTTAGGAAACTTAGAAAAAAAGAAAGAATATGATAATTTATTATTTACTGTAAAACCTAAACAACAAACAATTATTTTAAGTGATGATGATGAAGAAGATGAAGAAGAAGATAATATAATACCGGAACAAACTTTTTTCCGGCAAAAACAGAGAAAAACTAATTACTTTCAAAAAAGAGATCCATTTGAAAATGTAATAAACAAATTTATGCAAGATAATCGCAATTATATAAATTTGGAAGATGATGATGATAATAATGAACAAGATGAAAAAATTAATATTTTATTAAAAAAATTATATAATGGTAATCATCTTAGTACTGAAACTCTTGAAATAATAAGCAATAATTTTCCATATAATATCTCACATATTACAAATTTATGGAAAAATATTTTACAAAAAGAAAAACAAACAATAAAAGAGGAAAAAAAAATATATAAAATATCTACACCAATCAGTAATTTAATAACAACAAATAAAAAAAAAATAGTAATAAATTATTCAAATGTGTGTACTAAATGTTTGGGGATATTTAAGTATTATAAATGTAGGGGTTGTTTAACCACATATAAAAAAAAAATGAATAAATGTTTAGAATGTCATACAATTTTGAAAACAATTTATTGTAAAAAATGTAAAGGAACAGGTAAATTAAATAAAAAATTATCATTTAATATTGCTTTACATATGATGGAAATAATACCTAAAAATTATAAAAATATTATGATACAAATAATTCCAAAAAAATGTGATAATTTTAATATTATAAATGATATTGATTTAAAGACAAAATATAATATTTCACTTTATGATTGTATTTTTGGAACTACTATAAAAATAAAATACTTTACTCAAAAGATATTAGTTATAAAAATTCCTCCTAGAGTTGATATTCACATACCATTTATAGTTAAAAATTATGGAATTTTTAATAAAACTGGAACTAAGCGTGGAAATTTATTAATTGAATTAGTACTTAAATATCCTCAAAATATTAATGAAAAATCCAAATTATTACTTAAGTCTTTATCATAAGAATAGATATAAGTATGTAATAAATATAATAAATATAATAATGAGTTCGTTTGGTCGTTTATATAAAGTAACAACATTTGGTGAATCACATTGTAATAGTGTTGGGGTAGTTATAGATGGATGTCCTTCTAATTTAGATTTAACAGAAGATGATATTCAATCTCAATTAGATAGAAGAAGACCTGGTCAGAGCAAAATTTCAACTGAACGAAAGGAAAACGATAAAGTAAAAATTCTTTCTGGTACAGAAAGAGGAAAAACTCTTGGAAGTCCAATTGGTGCTATTGTAAAGAATAGAGATATGAGACCAGAGGATTATAAATTTGATAAAAATAGTTATCTTGTTCGACCATCACACGCTGATTTAACATATCATTTGAAATATGGAATACATGCTTCTAGTGGTGGTGGAAGATCTAGTGCTCGTGAAACTATTGGAAGGGTAATAGCAGGAACAATTGCTGAAAAATGGATGTCTGAAAAATATAATATAGATATAGTAGCTTGGGTGAGTTCAGTTGGAAATATTAATTTTGACATATTTAATGATAAATATAAAAATTTGTATCAAACACTAAGTCGTCAAGATGTTGATAAATCAATTGTTCGTTGTCCTGATGAAAATATAGCTCAAGAAATGATTAAATATATTGAACAATTAAAAGAGGATGGTAATACAACTGGTGGAATTATTAGTTGTGTTTGTAGAAATATTCCGCAAGGATTAGGGGAACCATGTTTTGATAAATTAGAGGCGAAATTAGCACATGCGATGTTATCAATTCCATCAACTAAGGGATTTGAGATTGGTTCTGGTTTTGCTGGAACAAAATTAACTGGTAAGGTTCATAATGATATTTTTATAAAAAAGGATAATAGAATTGGAACTATTACAAATAATAGTGGTGGTATCCAGGGTGGTATAACAAATGGGGAAGATATATATTTTAAAGTAGCATTTAAACCAGTATCAACAATTAAAATAACGCAACAAACGGTTGATTTATCTGGTATTTCTAAAACTTTAAAAGCGAAAGGTAGGCATGATCCATGTGTTGTTAATAGGGCAATTCCCATAGTAGAATCAATGGCAGCGATGGTAATAATGGATGCTATTTTAATACAAAAAATGAGAAATTAAAAATCTTTATATAATATATAAATATGATTACAATATTTAAAGAAATTTTCAACAATATATATCCTTTTTTATCACCTCTATTTATGGCTGATATGATTATTAAAACAGCATTTTTGTTTTATATATCATTTTATTTAAGTAAAATGATTGATTGGTTGTCCCCAAAAGTTGATAAATCTAAAAGCACTATTATTGTTTGGATAGAATTATTAACCCAGGTAGGTGTATGTGCTGTAATAGCATTTTTATTTAAAGCTATTTTAACCCAATTAGGAGATAAATTTGACTTTTTGAATGATAAAATGTCTGCTCAATCAACAAGAGGAGCTTCTTTAATTGCTGGTCTGTCTTTCCTTGGAATGCAAAAAAATTTAAAAGGAAAATATAAAATTTTGAAAGAAAGAGCATAAAAATTTACATAAGTTGTTTTACAATTTTAAACGGTATATTGTTATATAAATTATATATAAAAATTGATTTAAAAATTAATTTTTATATATAAAATAAAATTGATTTTAGTTTTAATAAATTAATTAATTATGGAAAATATTCAACCAACTCACGAATTTATTAAACAAGTGAATAAATATGAATCCGTTATTGATGATAATATTACGTTAGATAGTAATACAACTTGGGAAATTGTACGTTCATATTTACAACAACATAGAGGAAAGCAATTAGTTGCTCATCAATTAGATTCGTATGATAATTTTATTGAGTATGATATACCGAATATAATTAAGGAACATAATCCGATTTTAATTACTAAATTATTTCAAGATAGTCGTTATTCTAAAATTCAATATCAAATAACTTTTGAAAAACCGAATATAAGTAATCCTATTACAACTGATAGTTCGGGTAGAGTAAAGAAGTTATATCCAGATGAAGCGAGAATACGGCACTTAACTTATTCGATGCCTTTAAGTATTGGTATAAAACAGACTGTTATTTATTATGATAATAATAACAATATAGTAAATAAAAGTAATACTTTTGCGAACAGAATTGTTGTAGGACATATTCCAATAATGGTTTGTTCAAAATATTGTTTAGTATCTCGTAATATACATAATTATAAAAATATAGGCGAATGTCGATACGATTTAGGTGGTTATTTTATTATAAATGGTAGTGAAAAGGTGATAGTTTCTCAAGAACGAATGTGTGATAATAGACTTTATATATTTAAAATGAGACAGACAAAATATTCACATATTTGTGAATGTCGTTCTAGTAAAAATATTAGTGATATTTATCATTTAATTCAAGTAAAAATTTTATCAAAAGATGGATTAAGTGGAAAATGTACATTAAAAGTTCGTATCCCTCATTTACGTGAAGATATACCAATATTTATTTTATTTCGTGCTTTGGGTTTTACATCAGATAAAGAAATTATTTCATTTATTACTGGAGACGTAATAGATAATGATTATATTGAATTATTGAAACCGTCTATTATAGAAGCGAATGATTTAATATTTCAGGAAAAGGAGATTGAAACACAGGAAGAAGCTTTAAAATATATAAATAATTATTTAACTACTAGATGTACTAATGTAACTGATTATATAAATCGTAGTCTTTTACCACATATTGGTGATAATCCAAAAAATAAGTGTTATTTTTTAGGTTATATGATAAAATGTTTATTAGATGGTATTTTAGATAAGCGATGTCTTTCTGATAGGGATCATTATTCAAATAAAAGAGTAGAGTTGCCTGGAACTTTATTATCACAAATATTTAGACGATTATATAATAAAATGTTAAAAGATTTAAAAGCATCTATTTATAAAGAGATTAGTACAAGTTGCGAAGTTAATATTACAAAATTAATAAAATCTTCGACAATTGAAAATGGATTTAAATTTGCTTTAGCAACGGGTAATTGGAATATAAAAGCAGGAGTAAATAAAAAAGTAGGTGTTGCTCAAGTATTAAATCGACTAACTTATTCAGCAACTCTTTCACATTTACGGCGTTTAAATACTCCAATTGATAGATCTGGTAAATTAGTCAAACCTCGTCAATTACATAATACACATGTTGGAATATTATGTCCAGCGGAAACACCAGAAGGGCAGTCAGTCGGCATAGTTAAAAATATGGCATTAACTGCTAATATAACAATTGGTTCTAGTATTGAACCAATTAAGCAAATTTTATTTGATAGTGATTTAATAAAACTTCAAGATTTAAAATATAGTGATTTAAATAACACTACTAAAATTTTATTAAATGGAGATTGGGTTGGTTCTCACACAGAACCAATAAAAATTATTAAAAAATTACGTAATCTACGAAGAAGGGCGGAAATTGATTATCAGAGTTCAATTGTTTTTGATACAAATTCAAATGAAATTATTATTAATACTGATACTGGTCGTTGTAGTAGGCCATTATATGTAGTTGGTGATGATAATAAGTTATTAATTAAAAATGAACATATGAAAAAAATAGTTTCAGGAGAGTGGTCTTGGAAACATTTAATTCGTTTTGGTTTAGTTGAATATATTGATGTTGAAGAAATGGAACTTTGTATGGTTGCAATGAATATTTCTGATTTAGAAGGTGCTGAAATTAAATATACTCATTGTGAAATTCATCCAAGTTTAATGTTAGGAATTTGTGCTTCAATGATTCCATTTCCGGATCATAATCAATCTCCGAGAAATACTTATCAATCAGCTATGGGTATCGTGTTTGCCCAATAAGATTAGGTTAGTCGCAAGGCTAATAGAGTTATTATAAGCTAGCTACCTTTTGAAAAGAAGGTTATTTAATAAGACTTATAATAACGAATTCATGTAAATGAATACCTAAATCTTAGTCCGTCTATCTGTCTATAAATCCCTATAAGATGTATATCGAAATGGGTGTGACATAAAAAGATAGATCCTATGCCCTCGACAGGGGGAAGGCATCTTACAAAAGATGGAGGCAAGATAAGTGAAAACGGTCAAGGTCCTTTATTTCAGGAATTAGACCGTCGGTATTATACAATATCGCTACAGACTGGGTCACTTATCGGTGTCTAATAGATTAATCTATTAGATGCTTAATGTACAGTCGGGACGACACTCTAATTTATTAGAGAACAACCTTTCAGAGTAATTATATAGAAACCATATATACCTTCCTAAAATTTAGATGGTATTTGTGGGGGAATATATAATAACTATGACGAAAGGCTTATTACCATATAAGAAATAAATATTTTAAATTGGTAATTTGTCGTATTGAAACAGGCTATGGGTGTAAGTTGTACTACATTTTTAAATCGTGTAGATACATTGTGTCATTTTCTTCATTATCCTCAAAAACCATTAGTAACTACAAAAGTTTCAGATATATTAAATTTAAATGAATTACCAGCCGGTGAAAATGTTATTGTTGCTATTGCTTGTTATTCAGGATATAATCAGGAAGATTCCTTAATAATGAATCAATCGTCAATTGATAGAGGTCTTTTTAATTCAACATTTTATAGAACATATAGAACAGAAGAACGTAAAAATTTATCAACTATGGCTGAAGAAAAATTTTGTAGACCGGATAAATCTGAATGTTCTGGATTAAGACATGGTTCTTATGATAATTTAAATGAAAATGGTCTTGTAAAAATTGGAACAGTAGTATCAGGCGATGATGTAATTATTGGTAAGAAGACACCAATAATGAATATTCCTTCAAGGTCAAAGAAAAATGTTTCATATAAAGATAATAGTATTTCCCTTCGTTCAAATGAATCTGGAATAGTAGATAGAGTAATTTTAACTACAAATACAGATGGATATCGTTTAGCTAAAGTTAGAGTTAGATCTCATAGGATTCCACAGGTGGGAGATAAATTTTCCTCTCGACACGGACAGAAAGGAACAATTGGTATGGTTTATCGTGCTGAAGATATGCCTTTTACAGAAGATGGAATTACACCTGATATTATTATTAATCCAGCGTGTATTCCTTCGCGTATGACAATTGGTCAATTATTAGAATGTACTTTAAGTAAAAGAGGTGCTATTGAGGGAAGAAGATATGACGGAACACCATTTAATAGATTAAATGTGGATGAAATTTGTGATGAGTTCAAAAAATATGGATTTAATAGAAAAGGAACTGAAGTATTATATAATGGTCAAACTGGTGAAAGAATTCAAACCGAAATTTTTATCGGACCAACATTTTATCAACGACTGAAACATATGGTGAAAGATAAAATACATTGTTCACGATTAGACCACGATGTTTTAACGATAGATGGTTGGAAAAACCACGAAACATTAAAAATGGAAGATAAAATAGCAACATTAAAAGATGGTCAATTAGTATATGAAAAACCATTAAATATATTTTATTATCCAGATTACAAAGGTAAAATGTATAGAATAAAAAATCAAAATATTGATTTGAATGTAACTGCTAATCATAGAATGTGGGTATCAAGAATATACAGTAGAAAACATATTTGGTTACCTCATAAATTTGAATTAGCTGAAGATATTGTTGGAAAACGTAGAAAATATTTAAAAAATGCGGAATGGAATTGTGATGATTATCAATTTGTTTTACCAGCAATTACTGATGATAATAACAAATATCACGAAGAAAAAAGACCTGATATGAATTCGTGGATTACATTCTTTGGAATTTGGATTGCGGAAGGATGTTCTAAAATAACATATGGAACAGTAATTTGTGTTCATAAACAGAGAGTAAAAGATGTATTATATAAAGCAGTAGAAAATATGGGATATCGTTATAATGTGTGTAATAATCAATTAAGAATATCTAATAAACAATTAACTGAATATATGGAAAAATTATCATTAGGTGCTCCAAATAAATATTTACCAGATTGGGTATGGAAATTAAGTAAAACACAATCTCAATTACTAATTCATTCAATGCAGTTGGGTGATGGTTGTTGGAATAAAAATACTACTGCTTCGCGATATTATACAAGTTCAGATAAATTAGCGAATCAATTTATGCAGTTATGTTTACATGCTGGTTGGAGTAGTAATAAATTGTTACATTCGAAGGCATATGCGAATAAAGTTATGATAAGAGGAAAAGAAGTTGTTAACAAACATGACATATGGAATTGTAGTGTAATAAAAAGTAAAAATAGTCCAGAAGTAAATCATGGACATGTAAAAAGACAAAAAATTCAAGAAGAAGAATTATATGATTATGAAGGTCCAGTATATTGTGTAGAAGTTCCATCGGGTGTGTTTTATACAAGACGAAATGGTAAAGCATGTTGGACAGGAAATTCTCGTTCGACCGGTCCAGTTCAGAATTTAACGAGACAACCGGCTGAAGGAAGAAGTAGAGATGGAGGTTTAAGATTAGGTGAAATGGAGGTAGATTGTTTATTATCACATGGAACATCTGGATTTTTAAAGGAAAGAATATTTGAGTGTTCGGATATGTATAATGCTTATGTATGTAATCAATGTGGTTTATTAGCCACTGTTAATCCCCAAAAGAATATATATATATGTCATTCTTGTGGAAATACAAATAATTTTTCAAAAATAAATTTACCTTTTGCTTCAAAATTATTGTGGCAAGAGTTGTATAGTTTAGGTATTGTTCCTAGAATTATAACATAAAATAATTATAATCCTACATTCTTTTCATCTATGTGATTATATAATGTGGAAAATTGTGAATGTAAAGATAAAGGTGTCAAATCATCGACTTCTAAAACAAGATTATTATTTTCGGAGTCATTGTCTTGTATTAAAATAGGTAAATTATCATCATTAGTTATTGGACGACCATGTTTATCTTTCTCATCTTTATAATAATATACAAGAGATGCAACAATTAACATAACAAAAGCATACCAATCGGCAACAGTAACTGGGGAAGCGGATATACCAGCTAGTTGTGGAAAACTAGCTAAATATGATGTAATAGGTGTTTTAAGAGTTCTAATAATGATGAATAAAACTGCTGAACCTTCTTGAATAATAAGAAACATTAAAATATTAGAAAATGTAGAAATAAAATTAAATAACATAAACCACAAAAATGCGTCTTGACATTCATCACCTGGGTTACTATTAATTCCAGCAAACTGGCATTTAAATGCTTCTGACATATGTTTTGGAAAATTACTAAAAGTAAGAGTATGACTAGATAATATAGTAATTGGTAGAAATATAAATCCAATTAATAATTGATAGAAACATATCCAAGAATTCATCCACCAAACGCTAACATTAACTTCTTTTAATTTCTTTTCTTTGTAAACATACGACGCTGTTCCTGGAATAATTGAAGACATATATATGAACATCCAACCAATATGTAAGCTTACGTCGTGTTCCATAAAATTTGGAATAAAAGATACTAATATACCATATAATGTTAAAAATATACCAAGATAATGAGATGGATAATATCTTCTTCCTAGAAAAATAAATGATGAAAGTGCTACTAGTGGTAAATTTACTTTATCAACAATTGACATAATAACTACACTTAAATATGGAATAGGAATTGTAGCTAATAATGCGTTAAGTCCATCGAATGATGCTATTGCTATCATATCCTTACGGGATACTTTATTATTTTCAGTCATATCTAATTTATTAATCAAGTGTAAATAAAGTGTTGGGATATAAAAAAAAATTAATCCAAATAATGGAAATAATATAGATCCTGATATTACTGTATAATTATTCATTGAATTTATCCATCGTACGTTTAACAAATAATCAATACTAGTAAATGCTAATAATAAAATTAAGTATAGTGTTAGTTTTCCAAATTTAAATGAAATATTATTACTGAACCAATCTTTAATATAATTTATTCTGATGTTCAACATTAATAATAATTACTAATAAGGGTTTTATTACATATCAATGTGTTTATTTACTTAATATAGGTTTCAAAAAAATATTAATATATGATATATATATAATATAGAGTTATAATGAGTTTAGATTCAAATGATACATCAGAAAATATATTACAAGATATTGATAATTATGTCAATTTAATTAATGTTAAATTAACGGAATATAAAGAAAAGTTAGAAACAAATTATAAGATGGATTTGGCCAAGGTAAATAAAAAAATGGAAAATTTAAATAAACAAAAAGACTTTTATAAAAATCAAGTTTCAAATTTAACAAATGATAAAAAATCATTAATTAAAATTAGAGATGATTTAGTCAAACAATTGGAAACTTATAAACAACAATTAGATGATGTTAAAAATAAAAAGAAAAAAAAGTTAGGAAAAACCATAATATCAAAAAAAATAACTAAACGAATAGAGTCTTTAAATTTTCAAATTGAAAATATAACAAAGGAAATAGATGAAAATAATAAAAAGATAAAAACTTTAAAATCTGATGAGCAAATAAATCAAATTAAAAACATTAATAAAAAACTAATGGAACGAAGAGGTGAATTAAAAAAAGAAATAGATTTATATGATGATATAATAAATTTACCATCATTCGGAAAAAAACAATGTAAAATTGGATATGGCATGAATCCTAAAACTAAACGATGTGTTAAATTAACTGGTAAGCTTGGTAAAAAATTAATTGCACAAGGATTGATTGCTGTTTGTGAAAAAGATCAAATATATAATCCATCTACAAATAAATGTGTTAAAAGAAGTGGAAGGCAAGGTAAAAAAATATTAGCAAGAATTGGTGTTAGAGATAATAAAAATCTTTTGGGAGATTATTATAAAAGTCAGCAACGAATTTTAGAAGAAATAAATGAAAGAGTAAAAAGAGTTGAACTAACTTTGGATGAATGTCGTACTATTAATCGTAATTTAAACAAAGAAATTACAGATTTAAAAGTAGAAAAGCAAAATATTGATTTAAAATACACGGAAAAAAATAAACAAATTACAAAACAACTTTTATTAAATTAAAATTCAATAAATATTATAATATAATTATATTATATATTTAAAATATATAATATGACTACTAATAAATGTGTATCTCGGGATAAATTATTAAAGAAACTAAAAACATGGTTTGTAAAAAATAAAGGAAAAACAAAAATAACGATAGTTATTTCTGGGAAAGAATGTGCTTCAAACGCAACGACTAATGTTAAATTAAATGATAATAATAACGTAATATCAATACCAAAATCATTATTGATAGTAGCCGATGATGTATATCACTTACCTATATGGAATACTAATATTAGATATAGTAATATTAATTATAAATCTAAATTAGCTATTGCTGTATTATGGCATAAAAATAAGGGTACAAAAAGTTTTTTTAATCATTATATAAATATATTACCAAAAAATTTGAAACATATTCCAATATTTTGGACAAAAAAGATTAAAAATTTGGTAGAAAATACGTATTTTGGTTTATTATTACAAAATCGGAAGATAGAATTAGATAATGAATACAATGATGTTAAAAAATGTTTAAATGGTAAATTAAAAATAACAAAAAAAGAGTTCATGTGGGCACGGCATATAGTTGGATCTCGTAATTTTGGAATTACGATAAATGGTATATCTAAAAATATTTTAGCTCCTTTTGGAGATATGTTAAATCATTCAGATACTAATAATGTATCATGGTCATTTAATGATAATTCAAATGCTTTTGAATTTAAATCCAATCGAATTATTTTGAAAAATGAAATAATTAATATAACATATGGAAAAACAAAAATGGATTACTATGTATTATTATATTATGGTTTTTTTCCACAACGTAATAGACAGATTATATTTGATGGCTATGTTCTTTCAAATATTAAACAAAACTTGCCAAAAAGTGTAAAAAAAAAAATAAAAAAGCATTTAGATAGTTTTCCAACAACACTAGAACAAGATATAAAAACATACAAGACAATGAATACATCTAAAGAATCTAATTTAATCGTTGCTACAAAAGTGCTTATCAATGAGAAAGAAATATTAAATTTACATATTTAGAATTTTATTGATACAATGTTCTTTTCAAATTATTATAAGTTGGTTTGCCAATATCTATCTTAATAATTATTAGTAACTTATAATCTTGAAAAATTTTCATTTTTAATTAAATTTCTTTGATATCTTTGATTTCTTTGATTTTGTTGTAAATTAGTTTGATTTCCTTGATTCTCCTTTTTTTTACAAGAATTATAAGTAAGCATTGTAAAATGAGCACTCATTGTAATTAATAAAAAAATTGTTAAACTTATAATTAAACAACAAATTGGATGTGATGCTAATGTAAATTTTATATCATCTAATGCTAAACTTTCAATAGTTAGTTGATCTACGATAATTGGGGGGACCGACATATTTATTTTAATATATAAATGTCTTTGTGTTTTAATCTTTAACTTTAATTTAATAAAAAATTAAATGGAATTTATATATATATATAATATATAATGAGCAGTATAAACTGGAATAAGAGAAAAAAATTAATTAAGACTTTGGAAAATCTAGGTAAAAAATTTTTGAGCAAGAGCGAACTACGTAGAACTATGGGTGTCGGTTATAATAGTCCAATTTTTTGGGATTATAGATTTTCCGATACTATTCTTCATATTATTGGTCTTATAATGATAACACGGGGAGAAAGTAAAATTTCAAAAATAATAGCAGATATTATTTTGGTAATATCCCATACTTTAAGCTTAATTACGTCTATAAAACATTTCGGAGTAATATTTATAAGATATTCTCATTTTTTGAGTTGGGCTCCATTTCCTTTCTTATTATACTCATGTATGTTATTAAGTTTTATGATGTTGGAATCTTATTTAGTATATTCACATATCAGGAGTTCTTTAAAAAAATTATCTATCGTAGATACAAAAGCACAAGATGTTAAAACAACTATGACAATGGAATATTCATCATTTGTTGTAAAATTTCTATTTTGGTTACATAATCTCGTGCTTTCGCTGTAAATAAAAAATAAAAATTAAACAACAAATTGGATGTGATTCTAATGTAAATTTTATATCATCTACTGCTAAACTTTCAATAGTTAGTTGATATACGATAATCGGGTTCGAACGGAACATTTATAGCCGTCTTATATCATTTTGTAAATAAATATCTTCTAATAAAACATTTTTTGATTTATTTCTTATTTTCATACATATTGCATATGACAATATTGAAAATAAGATTATCATAGTTAAAAATAAAATTGTCGTTAAAATATACATGAATAAAAAACTTGGATATTGTGATAAATTTTTAACTCCATCTAATGTAAATTCTTGTATTGTGACATTCTGAATTACTACTGGCCATCCTAATGGTGCACTACTATTTAAACTCATTATTAATTAAATATTTGGTAATATTTAAGTAAAAATATTTATTATTTAACAAATTTTTATTTAACTATTATAATACGCATTGATTGTATTATTAACAAAATCACGATATACTTTTACATCTTTTAATCTACTTTCTAATGTTGGTACTCCTTCTGGTAAAAAAGGGGTATTTACTACATTTTTATAAGGTAAAGAAAAATCAGGTAATATTAAAGGTTGGTCGGGAAAACAATCTAAAAACATAGCAAACTGTTCGCGAGTAATTTTTGAATTAATACATGAACGAACACAATGAGGAGTTGCTCTTAAATGTCCTCCACTCAATAATTGAAACATTTCTCCAAGTTGAACACCAAAACAATTTTCTGGAATATCAACTTTTACAACATCTCCATTTCTTGATTTTATATAAAGACCGCATTCATCTGGTTTTTTAATTTTGTTACCATTTAAATCTAAAAATAAAGGTGATGGCAATACAGTAATACTACCATGATCTAAATGCCATCCACATAAACCATCTTGCTGACAATTATATTTTTTTTCTCTTGGAAAATAATGTAATAATCTTCCTTTATAAGTTTTAGATTTTTTTATCATATTATAGAATGTATTTTCTTTATGAATATTGTCAGAAATTTTCTGTAAATATTTATCAAGATGATTACATACTGATAATCCAATATTCAATTGGATTTGACCCAATTCTTTAAATGCAAATTCAAATTCAGGTAAAATATCTTTAGGCCAAATATTATTACCATAAGTTCCAGGATATTCTTTTTTCAGTTTATCATCATCTGTAATTGAATCATATATAGGATTTGCATAATAAGAACCTTTAGCAATATCGGGAACACCGCCTTTCATTTTTTCTTTACCATGACTCCACCCGAAAGAAAAATTACTTTCGGCATGTACATATTTTTCTTTTGTTTTTTCAGGTAAATTAGCAAAAATTTGTGATAATGTTAATAATTTATTTTTTTTATCACCTAAATTTGGGTAATCAGTTATCAAAATTATTCCAAGTCCATTTTGTCCATAAGCTTGCTTAATTGTATTTGTTAAATCCTTATCAGATAATAAGTCACTATAAGATACAGAAACAATCTTGTTTGTCATTTTATATATTTACTTTGAAATCTTTAAATCTATTTTTTTTTTTTTATTTTTTTTAATTTTATTATAATTGGTTCTTTATTTTTTTTATTTCCTGAGTAATTAGGAAATATCATTTTTTTTTTCATCATTTCTGCATATGTTTTTGTTTTTCCAACATCTGGAAAATATGAAAACCCTTTTTTTGCTTTTAATCTTTGAACCATTTCATAAAAGGGAGTGTGAATTTCATTACCCATACATTCTATTTGTAATTCTTGATATGGTGTTTTTTCTATACCAATTTTTTTATTTTTTTTATAAAAATATTCTCTAGAATATTGTAAATTTTCTATCATAAATGTCAGCAATCTTATATCATTTTTCTTATTAAAAGTGGATGATTTAAAACGATTCGCATATAAATGTAACAAAGTTAGATGATAGGAAGCATATTTTAATCCATTATTTGAATAATATGGCTGACATATATCAGTTGAATAGATAGTGATAATATTGTGATGATTAATATTAATTGAAGATGACTTTCCATATAATTCAAGAAATGGATGGTATTGATCTACAGTTAAATCTCCAGTTTTATCTAAATTTTTCTTAATAAAAGAAATACAATCAGAAACAACATTATCATAGTTATTTGTATAAACAGAAATTTTTGAAATTGGTATTAATTTTTTTTTCATATTATATATTTTTGAAGTTTCTATTAAATTATTATAAGCAAGATTGCCAATAATAATAACATCATTTCGTACTTTTAGAAAATTATCAATCAATTCATTCAAATGAGACATCAAATATTTAGGAGTATCCAAAGATTTTTTATTATAGGATAATTGTGGAATTTGTTTTTTTGTTTGGGTTAAATAGAATTTTTCTAGTAATTGACATCTTTCATAAGTTTTTTCTACTTTAAACCATCCAGTCATTGGATTTGTTAATATCCTATACATATCCATAATTTGAAATTCTGGACGAACATAATGGATACCTTTAACTACAAATGTAGGAATTTTGTGATAATTAAATGACCAAACATATGATATATCTGCTAATTCATTTTCATATAATTCAGCTTGTATTTTATAAGTATTGGCGTGAAATGCTTCTTTGGCACTAACATTTGAAAAACCTGCTTTAACTAATAAATTTGCTATTGTTACCATATCTTTTATTGGGTCAGGTGAATAAAAATCATAATCTGGAAAGTCATTTGATGTATATAATGATTTTTGGGGATTTTTAGCAATAATAGATTCATTGATAGCCATTCCACCAAATACTTTTCTTTTATTTTTAATAATATATTCTTTTACAATATCTGCTGCTTGTAGCATTTTTTTCTTTGTAGGTATAATTTTAACATCTAACACTTTCTTATTTTCAATGATTAAATTGGGAATATATTTTTTTACTTTATTTTTTCTATTATGTATATCTGTTTTCGTAATTTCTATATCACTCATTTATATATAATATTGAAATATAATAAAAACAAATTAAAAAGTGATAAGAAATTAATATAATATTATATACAATAAAACAAAGAATGATATCTAAAATTTTTACAAACTCTTTAAAAAGGGGAATATCGTTTAAACCAGTTAATAAAATTAATACATTTAATTATAATTCATTGAGAAGAATGAGTAACAGTGTAAGTAATTTTTATGATAAAAAAAATTTAACTTATGGTCATGGAATACCAAGTGAAATAGTATTTGGTAGAAATGAAACAACCATGAAACAAATTCCATCGATTTTAAATGGTGAGAAATGTGCTGTTCTTGGATATGGACCACAAGGACAAGGACAGGCTTTGAATTTAAGAGATTCTGGTGTAGAAGTTTGTATTGGGGTTAGAGAAAATGGTTCTTCTTGGAAAAAGGCTATTGAGGATGGTTTTATTCCTGGAGAAACATTATTTCCAATAGAAGAAGCAGTTGAGAAAGGAAATATTATTATGTTTTTATTATCTGATGCTGGTCAGATTGATATTTATCCACAGATTAGAGATAAGTTAGACAATAAAAATAAAACCCTTTATTTTAGTCATGGATTTGGAGTTGTTTATCAGGATAAAACAAATATTGATGTAGATAATTTAAAAAATACTGACGTTATTATGGTAGCTCCAAAAGGTTCAGGGAAAAGTGTAAGAACATTATATCAAAATGGTGGTGGAATTAATGCATCTTATGCTGTACATAGAGATGATTCTGGAAATGCTGAAAACAAGGCATTAGCTATTGGATTTGGAATCGGTTCTCCGTATATTTATGAAACAACATTTCTGAAAGAAGTATCGAGTGATTTAACTGGAGAACGTTCAGTATTAATGGGGGGAATTGCTGGTTTATTCAAAGCTCAATATGATGTTTTAAGAGAACATGGACATAGTCCAAGTGAAGCATTTAATGAGACTGTTGAAGAGGCATTACAATCATTATATCCATTAATTAACGAAAAAGGTATGGATTATATGTTTTCAAATTGTTCTACAACTGCTCAACGAGGTGCGCTTGATTGGTCTAAACGTTTTGAAGCATTAAATAAACCATTAATTGAAGAAATTTATAAAAGTGTTATTACGGGTAAGGAAGCAGAAAGAACAATTGATTGTAATTCTTCATCAGATTATAGAGAAAAATTAAACGAAGAATTAGATGAAGTAAATAATATGGAAATCTGGAAAGTGGGAAAAGAAATTAGAAAATTACGTTTTTAAACGATGTATATTGTATGATTATCAACATATATAGATATTAAATTTTATTTATATATATTTATAATAAAAAAATGTTAATTATTTATTGTTTTACTCCAGCGGCGTTATAATGAACTTGATCTTTGCCGACCCAATCATTATCGCTTATTTTTTTTTGACAACAGTCATTTCCTTCTTCGCCAAAAAGAGCCATTCTTTCAGTGATATTGTCTTGTGCATCTCTGCAATTCATAACAGTAGAATCTTCAATTCCTAAGGAATTTGTTCTAACAATTAAACAATTTCCTTTTCCAGCAGTAACTGTAAATTGTGATCTGTCGGCATTGTACATACCGCATCTACAGATATCACCAACACTAAAATCTTGTGTGCAACAAATATTATTATCGGGCATAGTTATTTATACTATAAATTAAGATTTTTATTTTTAGAAAGGTTTTAATTTATTAGTTAAATAAATAATAAAATTGAAATTAACAATAAATTATTAATTTAATTTAATGGAAATTTCAAAAAACGGTTATACCTTTTATATTGAAAGACTTGAAATCGAAACTGATAAGCAACTAATACAAAGAAGTTGGTTTATAGTTAATCAGTTAAATGATATTGAGAATGAAAATTTAGTAAAAGATTTTGAAAAGGCAGTAAGATTATCTCGTATTTGGCATAATATAAAAAATTTGAAATGTAAATATCATAATCAAATTATGGATACTATTGCTAATAAGCAAGTAAAACATTTTTGTTAAAATTTATTGATAAATGGAAAAATAAATAGTAATTTTTATAATAAAAAAATATATTTGTGTATAAAGATACTATTATGTTATAAATTATAAATATATGAGATGACAAAAAATAAAAAAATAGAAAAAATTAAAGAGGAAAAAAAAACGGAGATAAAATCTAAAGAAACAGAAGATATATCTCCGCCAGTAGTAGTAAAAAGAAAAAGGGGCAGACCAAAAAAAATAAAAACAGAAGAAGAAAAAAATATAATTAAAGTTAAAAAGAAGAGGGGAAGAAAACCTAGGATAAAAACAAATGAATCTAAAGATACTCCTATTGTTAAAAAAAAAAGAGGAAGAAAGAGGCGTGATAGATTTTATAGTTTAAGTACAGAACAAAAAACACAATTATTTGAAAAAAAAAGACATCAAGATAGTATTATTGTTAAATTAGCAATTGATGTTGATTCTATTGAAGAACAGAAAAATTTTAATAATGATAATTTATTTATTGAAAATAGTATTTTAACATACAAACCTAATTTAGATATCCCAAAGCCGTATGAACCATCTACAAATGTACAAAATTTTACTACTAATAATGATGAAAATGATTCTTTACATAATAATAAATTTGTTTCTACAAAAAATGAAAATAATATAGAAAATTTAATGAATTCGTATAAAGAAGTAGAATATCATTTACACGAAAGGGGGCAATCAATAAAAACAGATGTAAAAAATACAATGAATGAATTTTCAGCAGCAAATAAAACAAATGAGTGGATAAATTCAACTAATATTCGTTGTTGGTGGTGTTGTCATGATTTTGATAATAAACCAATTGGAATTCCAACATTATATAAAGAAAATAAATTTCATGTTTATGGATGTTTTTGTAGTTTTAATTGTGCTCTTTCATATAATTTTAATACAGATGATAATAAAAAATGGGAAAGAATTGGTTTAATTCATTTATTGTATAAAAAAATCAATAATACAAAAGAGGTAAATATATCATATGCTCCAGAGAGAGAATTTTTAAAGATATTTGGTGGTCATATGGATATAAGTAAATTTCGAAATCTTGACAAAATTTTAAAAAAATATGAGGTAGTTTATCCACCAATGTTATCAATTATTCCTCAACTAGAAGAAACAGAAATATACGTTGAATCTTCAAACATGAGAAGATCAAAACAAGAAATACCTGTAGATCAAGATAGAATTCAAAGAGCAAGGGATAAACTTAAATTAAAACGTCAAAAACCACTAAGAGAGCATAATACATTAGAACAATGTATGAAATTAACTAGAAATAAATAATAGTAATTTATTAGAAACTTAAGATTTTGCGTTATTATTAATGTATAACTTTCTAATCTATTTTATAAAATGAATCCACCTCAGTTAAATTTTAACGCCTTATCAAATATAGAAAGAACTATACGCGCCAATGACAAAAATATGCAAAGTATAGCACCTCGTGTTAACTTAAATATAGATAATAGAATGAACAATTCTGGAAATGACAGATTATCTGATGATGAATTAGGTATGGATATTTTAGCAAATCCAAAAGTAACTCGACGAAGAAGCATAAACTCAAATGTTGATTTAGCAACTCCTTCTAATAATTTTTCTAATGATATTGGCAATGATAATGATTTTGGGAATTCAAATTTATTTAATTCTATTCCGAATATTAGGGTAAATAGAGAAGATGATATAGAAGATGATATAAAATCTGTTCATAGTCATCATAGTGATCAAAGTCAATCAAATTTACACATACCTAATGAGGAAATATTTGGAAGTCGTCGTTCAAGTATTAATTCAAATGATAGATCTTCAATAAATTCATCTGATTATGATGAACCAAAAAGTCCCCGAACAGTTCTTAGAGAAAAGAGAAAATTATTATTTAAATTAAAAAGATATGAAAGAAAGGGTTATAAATTATCTGCTAAATTTAGTATTCATACTCCATTAGAAGAGATTCAATGTGAATATGAAACAATTAGAAAGGAATCAAATTTAGAAAATAGTTTAAAAGTATCAAAAAATATTTTAATTTCTGTTTGTTCTGTTTTAGAATTTTTAAATAATAAATTTGATCCATTAGATATAGTATTAGATGGATGGTCAGAGGAAATAAACGAGGATGTTGAAAATGGAGATTATGATGAAGTTCTTGAAGATTTATATGATAAATATGCTGATACTGTAGAAATGGGTCCTGAAATAAAATTACTAATGATGATAGGTGGTAGTGCTGTCAAATTTCATCTTTGTCATACAGTATTGAAAACAATAATTCCTGGTGCGGAAACATTATTAAAACAAAATCCAGGATTAAAAAGTGATATTGCCTCACTTATTCAAAAAAATGTTCCTGAATTAGATATGAATAATTTAAATGTAATGCCAAAATCTAGTGATAAGGCAAGTGGATTAGGAAGAATGTCTCAACCACGAAGAGAAATGCAAGGTCCAACAAATGTGGATGATATAATTAGAGAATTAGAAGAAAATGATTTTGATAACATGGGCAGTACAAAACAAAAAGATTTTTCTATTGGAAAAAGACAAAAAAAAACAATAAGTCTAGATTTATAAAAAATTATATTTAATTATTAGTATAGAAAATGGAACAATTACAAGATTTTTTTAAAAATAATAGAGAAAATTTAATTAAGATTTTTATTGATGAAAAGTTAAAAAATGGTTATGGTGCTCTTTTTATTTCGATTAAAAGAAATTTAGATGAAACGCCAAAATCTATAGATGTATATTATTTAAAAATGATACAAATTCCAAATCAAATTCGTACTGATTTAATTCAAAAATATAAAGATGCCAACTCTGATACTAATACATGTTTTTTTGTATTATTTGATAAGAATATATCTATAATTATAGAAGATAAAATAGAATAAAATTTTATATAAAAATGGTGTAATTTATGATAAAACTGTATTTGTATTAATTTTATAATTATTACAAATACATTAACCTTTCTCAACATTAATTAATATTAAGTGGTCTTAGGACACGTAACCTACCCGTTACTTAATAATTTCCTAATAATATATTTTTTTTATAATATTTAAGCATTCAGTATAGAATTTTAAAAATCACCTTAGCATATTATATAAATACATTAAAAATAAAATTATCAAGCCTTGATATTTAATTGTTTGAAAAGTATAACGACATATATTTTAAATATAAACAACAAACTTGGCTCTCGTAAGATATTTATTTAATAAAAATATATATTTATATTATTTCATTTTTGAGATTTATTATTTTCATCTTTTTTATCAGTTTTTTTTTGTTCTGTAATTCCCATTTCATCATATCTTTTTTTTTCTTTTCTCATCTCGGGTTGCTTGGCGTCCTTCTTCATCTCTTCCTTTTCCTCTTTGCCCATATCTTCCCACCGTTCTTTATTCACCACGAGGAAATATATCCAATTTGGATTACGTTCCAAATTCTTATATTGCTCCTTTTTATCATGCTTCTCCTGGTTGGGAGCGAAGGGGATAAATTTATATTCATCAGCAATCTTTTGTGACATTTCGTGTTGTTTTGGTTGATAATTTTTTTTGTACTCCACTTTGTCATTTGCCCAATTATGAAACGTCCTCATGCCATGTTTCAGATTTTTTATCCCCCGTGCTGCGAGGAACAATCTCTTCTCCCATTCGTGTTGCTCGCTCATTATTCTTTCCCACTTCTTGTTCTGCTTCCGCTCCTTCTTCCCCTTCTTCCCCTTCTTCCCCTTCTTGTTCTTGTTCTTGTTTTTGTTTTTGTTGCCGCGTTTTTTCAAAGATGCTATTTCCATTAGAGGAGGGTCGGGTTTGCTATCGAGAGGAGTCCTCTTAAGTATGTTTGTGAACGGAAACTTCTTTTGATTTTCTCTGTCTTTCCTTTGGAGATCTTCAATTTCTTTTCGTTCCTGAATATTCTGTTGTAACTGTTCCTTCTCTTGTTGCTGTATAAACTCTTCAGTCTCTTTTTGTTGTAACTGTTCCTGCCTTTCGTTAATTTTTTTATCAAACTCTTGTCGGTGTTTTTGTTGTAACTGTTCCTGCTGTTTCTGCCTTTCTCTAATTTTTTTATCAAACTCTTGTCGGTGTTTTATAGTAGCCAATAGTCTATTAATATATATTAACATTTCGTTTTTGTCACCTAGCAGCAGAGACAGCCTCAAGTTGCTTGTTGTTTTCAGTAGTTTGTTTGTAATTCGTTGAGCCAAATTATAAAAATCGTAATGAGTACAACACGATTCGGGCAAATTCCGATTGTTTATTATTGCTTTCAGAATATCCAAATACAATATCCCTCCAATTTTCATCTTCATTTCAGGGGTATTCACTACATTTTTGATATTGATTAACAACACATCGTTGTTATTCAATAACCCTCTCGGATTACCGGTCCTCATCAGCATGATTGTAATCATTTCAGCCAAACGCAAATCGATTTGATACATGTTTAACATGTTTATAATTTTCTGACGCAATTTCTGATACAATATATGGTTATCTCCTCCCCGCCGATTATATTGTTTTTTAGATTTATTTACTTTAATAATTTGTGGTAATCCACTTTTTAATTTTTTACCAGAATATCGATATCCTCGTTTTAATTTTCCTTTATTACCACCGCTTTGACAAATACCCTGATGTTTTCTTATTTTTTTTTTAATATGTTTAATCATAATATTTACTATATATATTATATAATATAATTATAATTATATAATATAAATTATATTAAATATATATCAAGTATCCACATAAAATATTATATTTTTTATATATTATAAAAGTATATAAAATATATAATGACATCAGAAGATTGGAATATTGATGGTATTCAATTTAGTATATTAAGTAATGATGAAATTAAATATCGTTCTACACTTGAGATAACAGAAATAAAATTAATGAATAATGATGAAAAAGTTAAAGGAGGTTTATTAGATGAACGTATGGAAGATACAAATAATATAAGACCCGGAAACTTTGGACATATAGATTTAGCTAAATCCGTATATCATATAGGATTTAAAGATATAACAAATCAAGTTTTAAAATGCATATGTTTTTATTGCTCTTCTATTATTTGTAGCAAAGATGATCCACGTTTTAATGATGCTATTAAAATAAATAATAAAAAAAAAAAATTATCAAAAATCAAACAATTGTGTAATAAATATACTAACTGTTCAGTATGTCAATTTATACAACCAATATATAATATTCATCAAGATGAAATTACAATTTCTTTTCAAGCATCAAGACATGAAAAAATATTTTTAGAGGCAGACCAGGTTAAATATATATTTGAACGCATTTCATCAACTGATTCAAAATTACTTGGTTTTGATACAAAATTTAATAAATTAAGTTCTTTAATAATATCAACTTTGTTAATTCCGCCACCAAGTATACGACCAGCAAAAATACTTGATTCGGGTATTCATGCACATGATGATATGACTCATAAATTATTAGATATAGTAAAAATTAATAAAATTTTAAAAAATTTTATTAAAAATGGAGAAAATGAAGAAAAAATTCAAACATTAACTAAATTACTTCAATACAATATATCAACTTATTTGGATAATAATAAATTAGATGTTCCAGCCAAAGGAAAATCTGGGAAAAAATATATATCATTTAAAGATAAATTTGATGGAAAAACAGGACGTATTAGAGGTAATTTAATGGGAAAAAGAGTAAACTACTCTGCTCGTACTGTTATTGGAGGTGACCCAAGTATCTCTATTGATGAAGTTGGAATTCCATATTCAGTTGCTATGAATGTTACATATCCTGAAAAAGTATTTGATTTAAATATTAATAGATTACGGAAAAATGTTAAAAATGGACCTAATATATATCCCGGAGCTAAATTTGTTTTCAAAAATGGGAAAAAAATGAAAATAAATCAAAATTCATCACCTATTTATATAGAAAATGGAGATATTGTATTTAGACATTTAAAAGATGGTGATAATCTTATTTTAAATCGACAACCAACTCTACACAGATTAAGTATGATGGGGCATAAAGTAAAAATTTTACCATATTCTACTTTTAGATTAAATTTAGCAATTACAGAACCATATAATGCTGATTTTGATGGCGATGAGATGAATATTCATTTTCCACAAACATTAGAAGCATCGACTGAAGTTAGAGAAATTATGATGGCACCTCAGAATATTATGTCTCCTAATCAAAGCGAACCAAAAACAGGATTAGTTCAAGATTCATTATTAGGTATACGAAAATTTACACTTAGAGATACATTTTTGAAAAAAAATCTTTTTATGAATATAATTATGGATTTAGAAAATAGTTGGAATCATCAAATACCTGTGCCAGCAATAGTTAAACCAAAACCAAAATGGACAGGAAAACAAGTTGTATCAATACTGTTACCAAATATTGATATGGAAGGTAAATCCAAAGGATATAAAAATTTTCAAAATGAACTTAAATTTACTTCAAAAAATGACACATATGTTAAAATCATGGATGGAATACTTATCTGTGGAATTTTAGATAAAAATACAATTGGTTCTAGGGCAAAATCAATTATTCATATAATCTTTAATGATATGGGATTTAGTAAATGTACTGATTTTATTAATAAGATTCAACATATATCGAATAGATATTTAATGCTTCGTTCCGCTTCTGCTGGAATTAATGATTTAGTTGTTGAATCAGAAGTACGAGATAAAATTAATAATAAAGTAGATGAACTTATAAATGAAGCAAATTCCAAAACAGACGAAAATGATATAACACCTATTTTAAGTAGAGCACTAAAAGAAACAACTAGTATTATTAAAAATAATTGGAAAAAAGAAAATAACTTTTATCAAATGTATACCGCAGGTTCTAAAGGTAAAGATAAAAATATAGGTCAAATGATGGGAGCAATTGGACAAAATACTCTTTCCGCTGAAAGAATGAGATCAAGTTTTAAAACAAGAACATTACCACATTATGAAAAAACTGATAATAGCCCAGTTACAAGAGGATTTGTTAAAAATTGTTATATTGTTGGTCTTGAACCAGATGAATTTTATTTTCATACTATTTCTGGAAGAGAAGGTATCACAGATACAGCTGTTAAAACAGCATCATCTGGTTATATTCAAAGAAGATTTATTAAATCAATGGAAGATATTTCTGTTAAATATGATGGAACTGTTCGTAATTCAATGAATGATGTTCTACAATTTTTTTATGGAGGTGATTCACTAGCTACAACATCTATTGAATTATCTGAAGTATCAAATTTAGAATTAACTCTTAATGATTTTAAAAAAAATATTAAAATATCAGGTAATTCTACAACTGATAAAAAATTAATTAAAGAAGAATACAATCAATTAATTGCAAATTATAATTATTTACACAATAATAATGTTCAAAATAAATTTTATTTTCCATATGATTTAGATAGAGCAATTTTAACAATTCAAAAAAAAACATATAAAAATGATTCTATATCAATCTCATATATTGTTAATCAAAAAAAAAAATTATTTGAAAATATTAATAATATGTATCCATTGCCAATTCAAGACAAAACTATAAAAGAAGAAATATTTAACGAACTTACTAGATTTGTAAAAATACACGTATATAATGAATTATCTATTAAAAATATTTTATATAAATACAAACTATCCAAAACTCAATATAAAAATCTTAT